>Ga0247608_10003088_pt1 | contig 19841 bp, 11 predicted proteins | sample 176DNAGHGlowgp2_FD_193490 | JGI IMG/M metagenome (GOLD analysis project Ga0247608, IMG submission 193490) | Sheep rumen microbial communities from Palmerston North, Manawatu-Wanganui, New Zealand - 1766 DNA GHGlow gp2 | ecosystem: Host-associated > Mammals > Digestive system > Stomach > Rumen ...
GGAAAGAACGTCAAACACAAAAGACAGGAGCATCTTCACAGATCCACCTGTCACAATGTGTTCAATAAATATTACTAATATTACAATGAAGGAGCAGTGCAATTCTTCGCAGAGTTCACCTGCCCATATTCTATTTAAACAAAAACCTTGAAAACAATAGTTATGCTATAGTTATACAATCCTTTCCTTGATATCAAAGTCTTGCTTCAGGCACAATCTGGCCATCGAGCAGGTTGATGATGCGTTGGGCAAAGCCGGCATCGCGCTGCGAGTGGGTGACCATGACGATGGTGGTGCCCTCATTGTTGAGCTGGGTGAGCAACTGCATCACTTCCAGGCCATTCTTCGAGTCAAGGTTGCCCGTAGGTTCGTCGGCGAGGATGAGTTTCGGATTCATCACTACGGCACGGGCAATGGCAACGCGCTGTTGCTGACCACCCGAGAGCTGCTGGGGATAGTGCTTGGCACGATGGCTCAGTTCGAGGCGACGCAGGATTTCGACCACACGCTCGCGACGCTCCTTCTGCGGCACACCAATATACTTCAGGGGCAGTTCGATGTTCTCCTCGACGTTCAACTCGTCGATGAGGTTGAAGCTCTGGAACACGAAGCCAATCTTGCCCTTGCGTACCGAAGTGCGCTGGCTTTCCTTCAAGTGTCCCACCTCCTCGCCATCGAGGATATAACTGCCCGAAGTGGGATTGTCGAGCAGGCCCATGATGTTGAGCAGCGTCGATTTGCCGCAACCGCTCGGTCCCATGATGGCCACGAATTCGCCTTGTTCTACACTCAGACATACGCCATCGAGGGCGACAGTCTCCACTTCTTCCGTGCGGAAGATCTTTGTCAAATTCTCAATCTTGATCATATCGTATATCAATTAACAATTAGTATTTTTATTTAGGAGTTAGCGGAAGTTAATGGAAGTTAGCGGGAGTTAGCGGACAATAGTTTTCGGGTCCGACACTATTTGGGGGCATGGCGAAGGTATCGTCCGTTAACTCCCGCGTTCTTGAACGCTAACTCCCGTTTACTCCCAATAACTCCTCAATAAAATTTTTTTCACTCCGTCTTGATACTCTCCACCGGATTGGCAGTGGCAGCACGCCAACCTTGGAAGGCTGCAGTGAGAAGAGTGACAAGGCCAACAAAGACCAATGCCAATGGGAACAGCCACCAATGAATAATGGTGCGCTCTGTAAAATTCTCGAGCCATTGGCTGCCCATATACCAGGCCAAAGGCACTGCAATGACAAAGGCCATGAGGAGGATTTGTGCATAACGACTTGTCAACAATCTCACAATCTGTTCCTCGGAGGAACCGAAGACCTTGCGGATACCAATCTCCTTGCGACGATATTCTGTCTCGAACATTGTCAGACAGAACACGCCGATGAGTGTGATGATGAGACAAATGATGCTGAAGACAATCACCTGGCGAATGAAGCGGAACTCATCCTGATAGAGTCGCTCCATCTCCTCGTCGAGGAAATGAACCTCCACGGCGCTTCCATCCCCCATCTCAGAGAGTTTGTCCTGTATCTGTCTGCGCAAGGCTAGCTTGTCGGTCTGAGGGGCAAGGCGCACATTGAGCATGCCTAATCGGTCGCCCCAATCGGCATAACGTTCACCCATGATGACAAAGGCCACAGGATCAGTCTCGCGGTCCTGATGGATACTGGCATAGCGGACATTCTCGCATACACCGACCACCGGCAGATCGCCATCGATCAGCTCTTTATCCATCTCGACCCAGGTCCAACGTTTGCGTGCTGCCTCATTGATGATATAGCAGTCGCTGTCATGTTCGTTGAAATCCCTGCCCTCAACGACTTTGATGCCCATAGTACGCAGGTAGTGCCAATCGACGGGCATACTAGTGAACGAAACACTCTTGTCGCCTTTAGCTCGGCCCCAACCCATATATCCGGTCGAACTGCCCAACGCGAAAGCTGAATAACTGACGTCCTCCACGCCTCCCATACCGAGTAGTTCGGTACGGATGGCATCTTTCTTCTTGAGCAATTCCTGCGAAAGAGTGGCATAGCAGAGTTCGTCTTTGTCAAAACCATAGTCTGAATGGTAGATGAAGCGGCTTTGGAGCATAAGGATGCCGATATAGGTGACGAGCACTAGACTGATGGTAATCTGCAGACCCACCAGCAGGGTGCGCAATCGTCGTCCATGTGGGGTCAGGCCAAAGGCACCCTTCAATGCCATGGCGGGCTGGAACGAAGTGACGAACCATGCAGGATAGGCTCCCGCGACCACGCCTATAGCCAGAGCGACCAATGCTGTCAATCCAAGGAGCGGCAGATGATCCTGCAGCTTGATGCTACCCTGTACCAGCGTAGTGATGGCTGTCCATTGGGTGAGCATATAGACGATGAACATACCAAGCAGAAAAGCCAGGAGGGCAATAACCACTGTTTCTCCAATGAGGCCCAGTCGCAGACTCGTCAGTGAGCTGCCCAGCACACGGCGTGTATTGACTCCCTTCACACGCATCGGACTCTCGGCCAAAGTGAAGTTGAGGAAGTTGATGGCAGCCACCAGCACGACAAGGATGCATGCCCATATCAGGATGAGGTGCACGGTACGATTGCCTCTGTCTCCGCCATCCGTACCCGAGAAGTAGGTCTCGGTGAGAGGAGTGACGCGAAAGTTGTGCTGGCCAAGCATACTTTCCAACTGTTGGTCCATCGCGGCACGTTCCTCAGGAGTGGCATTGTCAAACTCTTCGGCATTCTCCGCCAAAATCTTTTGGCGAAATATCGACTTCACTTTATCACAGAACTCCTTTCTGAAGGCATCCACATCGGCCGTCTCATGGAGTCGCAGATAACCCTTGTAGCTCCATTCGCTGAAGTCGTGCTGGCTCGCCTCGCCCAACGACGTATAGATCATATTACCCACACAACAGTTGTCGGGGAAGTCCTGATAGACGCCGATTATCTGCAAGCTGTCCTTGCCAGTCCAAAGGTAGTGTCCGGCCGCCATCGTGGTACCCAGGAAGCGCTGGGCTATTGAGGCAGGGATGATGACCCCCTGGTCGGTATCATCCTTCCAGTTTAATTTGCCATCGAGGCAAACGGCACCGAATGGCTCCAATGAGGTTTCTTTGTGCGTCCTGCTCCAATCGCAGTTCACTGAAGTTGAACCCATGTAGAATTCGGACGTGCTGTCCCAATAATGGAACATGGTCCCCGACTCAACCTCGGGCATTTCCATCATCACCTCGAGCAGAGGCACGCAGCAGTTAGTATTCCATGGCGCCCCGTTCATCATCGCCTCCACACGCATTATCCGTTCTGCATGCGGGATGCCACGATTGTAGCTAGCACTGTACTCCACTTGCGTCATGAACAGAAAGAGAGCTGCAAATGCAACCGCCAGTCCTGCGAGATTCAACAGTGTCGCCGTCTTGAATCGACGAGCCATATACATTATGTTTCTGAATACGTCCATTGTTTATTTCTTTTTTCTGCCACAAAGATACGCCAAATAATTCATTCGTCCAAGGCTTTTCTCCTTCGCAAAACACGATTGTCAAAAATTTATACATTATTGTGTCTAATAATTTGACACCTTATTCTGTCTTGATGCTATTGACCGGATTCTCGGTAGCAGCGCGCCAACCCTGGAGGGCTGCGGTGAGGATATTGACCGCCAGAACGATGAGGAGGGAGATCACGAGCGGAAGGGTTTCCATTTGGAGACTCAGTCCTGAGATGCTGCCCACCTTGGGAGCCAACCAATAGGCCAATGGGATGGCAAAGACAGCTGCCACAAGCGACTGGATGGCAACTGTGCGAAGCAGTTGCAGGGTGATGCTGCCTACCTCGGCACCAAATACACGACGCACGGCAATCTCTCGCCGGCGTTGGCTGACGAAATAACTGTTCATAGCCATCAATCCAAGGATGGCGATGAGCAGGGCCACAATGGTGAAAACGCTCAGCACACGCAGGAAGCGCTCGTATTCCTCGAACCAATTGCGATGCAGATCGTTGAGTGCATGTATTTCCAGACCTTCATGACCCGTCATTTCGCTGATCAGACTCTTCATCCTCGCCTCGACCTTCTTGCGGTCGCCGTGATACTTGACGAGAACCTGGCGCGGTCTGCCATAATTCTGACTGACATAGCCCTGACTGTCATCGACATATTCATCCGTTCGGAAGATAATATAAGGAGTCGGATTCTCCTCTTCCGACATTACGTTCTGATAGACCAGATCGGGATAAAGGGCTCCCACTTCAAAGTTTACAGTTCCGTTGGCAGTTGTGATTATCTTGTCGTCATCACGCTTGCCGAATTGCCTCAGCAACTGGTGGTTCACACCCATACCATTTTCGTTATAGGTTTTCTCGGGATGGATGTTGAGGATGTTGAAGAAACAGCTGTCACCCATCAGCAGGCGAATGCTGACTACTGCACCTTCGTCCGACGAGACGGTCTGGTTCTCGAGAAATTCGATAGGTGTGCCATATCCATATCCCACAGTCTCTACTTCAGGAAGGCTCAGCAAACAGTCGCGCAACGTCTGACGCTGGCTTTGATTGAGGCCGGAGATACCTCCCCAGGACTCGAGAATTCCCTCGATGTCATAGCCCAGGGGCTGGCTCATACGCTGACGAAGACTGCTTCCAAGCAGGAGCGTTACGGTGAGCAGGACGACAGCGAAGACGGCCTGCAGCACCATGAGCGCATGGCTCCAACGCTGACGTGCACGACGGCGGAACGTGCCACGCACAATGTCGATAGGCTGATAGCCACTGAGCACCGATGCCGGGACGAAACCGGCAAGGATGCCCGTGCCGCAGACTGCAAGTATGAAGATGACGATTGCAACAACACCCGTATCCTTCAGCAGATCCAGGGGACAGTTCGCCAGTTCGATGGCCTTGTCCTGCAAGGCAAGAGCAATCAGATACGCTATGACGAAAGCGATTGCTGTGAAAAGTATGCTTTCGCCAATGAGTTTCAAGAACACCTGCAGACGGGAAAGGCCCAACAGACGACGGGTGGCCATCTCCTTCGAGCGGTCGGTTGTGAGCGAGACGCTCAAATTAATGTAGTTGAAGAGGGCAAACACCAAGACGAGCAGCGCCACAATCACATAGAGTCGAGCCATGTCGCGACTTCCATGATTTATGTCATCCTCCATCAGCGAGCAGCCCTTGGCATCGTAATAAAGGGTAGAGAGCGGTGTGAGCGTGACCTCTTTCACTGCCTCCATCTGATAGATCCAGAAGAAGGACTTCAGATAGTCGCGCATCTCATCGGTCTTGCTCTTCAAGTCACTGCCTTCGCGTGCCATCAGGAAAAGCACGCAACTGGCGGCGTTGTTCATGCTTTCAACATAAGCCGAGTAATGGATGTGGCGCAGATTCTCTACATTGACCACACATTCATAACCCGAAGGAATGATGGAACGGTCGAAGTCCTCCATCACACCGCTGACGGTGAAGGTCATACGTTTTTCTGGATCTTCGGCATAGGTATAAGCGAGTTGAAGTTCCTTGCCCACGGGCTCCTCCTCGGGCCAGCAGCGCTGAGCAAAAGCACGGCTCACCACAATCTGGTTGGGAGCTTCGAGCACCTTATGCTTGTCACCCGTTAGCAACTTGTAGTCGAAGAATTCGAAGAAGTTGGGAGCAGCCACGAGCATCTTTGTATCGACATCCTGCCCACGCAGGTTGAATGTTGTGCTGTAGCCCGCCATGGAACACCAGCCCTCAATCTCGGGGAATCGATCCTGCAGACACTGACCGATGCGGAAATTCGACATCATGAAGCGCTCGTTGCCCAAAACATAAGTGCGGTCTCCTCGCGTCTGGTAATCCTCGACCGACGTCTGTCGGTAAATCAAGTCGCCCAAGAGCAATAGGAACGCCATCGACAAGCATAGGCCAACGATATTGATAATGGTGAACAACCGATGACGGCTCAGAAACTTTAGATAACTTTTCATTATTCTATTTCAGAATTGAATTATTTACGAAGCAAAGATACACCAAAAAAACTAATCCTCCAAGAACAATCATCACCACGAAGTACGGATGTCAAAAATTTATACAGCATTGTGTCAAAAAATTAGACACGGGAAGGCTTATTCTTTCAGTGGAAGGGCGAAAACAAGAAATCAAATGCCAGCTATTCATCAAAAAGACGAAACGGGCGAAAACTACCAGTTTTTGGATAGTTTTCGCCCGAATCAAACAAGTTGTTTTAATTTCTAAACAACAAACAAGTCATCCAATCTGACTTGACTCTGAATCATATCGGTGTATCGTCCATTAGCAATTCCCTCGGTGGTAATCATCGTTAGCCAGGGAGTGTGACGCAACCCTGTCTCTTGGATGAAGGAATTACGGCGATAACAAATTCTATCGTATTCCTCTTTATCCAGATTAAACTCTCCCGAGCTATACTTCACCTCACAGACGTTAACGATCCTGTCTGCCCTTTCAATAATAATATCAATCTGAGCTGCAGGCGAGGATACTTTGCTTCGCCAGGAGTAGGCAAGAGTAGAGATGGCATCAATGCGTAATGCATGTTTGATTTGTTGTATATGAGCCATACAGACCCGCTCGAAGGTAAGCCCCATCCAAGTATTGATTTCTGGAGTATTGATATGATGAAGCCAATATTGCTTTTCGACCTCTGCCCTATCGATAAAGGTGAGATAGAAAAGGCAAAAAAAGTCACTGAGCTGAAAAATGGCACCGTTCCGCTTAATTTCTTTCTCACGAACAATATTTCGGCGTATCAGGTCACAATAGACGAGGTCGTCTAACCGTTTTCCCAGATGTCCATTATTAGGGCACTTCAGTTTCGTCGACAATTCTTCGCGAGTCATTCCACTTCTGCTTTTCCCCAAGGCTTTAATGATGTCGATATATTTGTCGGGTTTCTTATAGAGCGTATTGAAAAGCCTGCGGAATTCTCGACGCATCTGTGTGTCCTCACTGAAGAACAAACGATCGACATTCTGTACCAAGCTTTCGTCATGGTCAAGCAAACTCAAGTAATAAGGAATGCCACCAAACACCATATAGGCTTGGAGTATCATCTGTCTATTCCAGACAAAATGATGGTCTTCGAGGTAAGCTTCGGTTTCCTTGAGGGTAAAAGGATGAATCGGTAACTCAAGCGTAATACGGTCATGTAACCCACCTTTACTATCGATGACGTTACTGATCATCCAACTGGTCGCACTGCCACAAATGATGAAAACGATGTTATCCTGCAAACTGGCCCAACTGTTCCAAAAATAACCCACAGCACTGGCCACATTGGATCCTTCGGCATCCATTGCCGGCAACTCGTCGATAAATACTATGCATCGCCCGTCATCAGCCACTTTCGTTTTCAATGCATTCTTCAGCATAATGAAAGCAGCCATCCAGTCTTTAGGCTGCTCGGGCACAGCAAAGCCATAATCACTCATCGCATCAGTAAATGCTGTGAACTGGTCTTTCAGCGACCCTTCTATGACACCCGTCATCTTGAATGCGAACTGATTCCTAAAAGTCTGATTAATCAAGAAGGTTTTGCCGACACGTCTTCGTCCATAGAGGGCGACAAATTCTGGACGTGGACTGTTGGCACATGCTGTCAATCTTTTAATTTCGACATCTCTTCCAATAATGTTTTCCATCTGAATAGTTGTGTTTTGTTCAGGTGCAAAGATACAAGATATTATTGATAGAAACAAACATTTTGGGCGAAAACTACCAATTTTCGAGAGTTTTCGCCCAAAACAGCACTAAAACGGGCGAAAACTACCAGTTTTTGGATAGTTTTCGCCCGAATCACATCATATTATCATTACTTTGGCATCACATTGTCGCAAGCAGATAGGAATCGAAGGACGACTGACCGGTTACTGATACCTGCCATGCCAACTGGTAGGATTTTGCATTATGATTGCGGTGATAACAGCTGACGTTATAAGCTGTATTATCGGGCATCAGCGTGTAGGTCATCATTTCGCTGGCCGTAACGAAGCTTGTAGTATTCTGATTCCAACGGCTATACTCCACCGTGTAGAGATCGTCGGTGAGTGTGAATTGTAGTTGTCCAACACACTGCCATCCTTCCTTTTGCCAAACATACTTGGTACGGCTGAGCAGCATACCATCGGAAGCATAATCGTATTCATAACGACAGGATGGCTTCAGCTCGATATCACCATTCTGGAGCACGGTCTTGTTGAAGACATTCATCGTGGTGATGTAGTCGTTCTCGTCACACTCCACATTGTAGGCGAACTTGCTGTCACTGGCGGAAGCAGCTGACAGATAGGCGTTGTTCACGATCTCAGAGGTAATCACTTGTGCAGTTGTGGTCATGGCCACGAGGCACATCATTGCAGAAAGAGCTAATTTTTTCATAATCGTAAATTGTTTTAATGTTTATTTTCGCCTATTTGACGAACGGAATGAACTTTTTACTACAGCACTTGAGATTGTTTTAATATTTTTTCACAATGTCATGTAGTGCACTTCGTATTTTGCAACCTTGTCTCTTTCATTTCCTGTTCTCGCTGCAAAGGTACAACTCTTTCCTATTCTACGCAAGGTTTTTCATGTGCCCAAAAGCGGTTTGTCTAATTATTTTACACACTTGTGTATGATTGTTTGACATCGTGGGTTAAATCGAGTAGGAGGTAAACGCTAATCGCTCTAAGGTTGGCGATGTCGATTATCTGCTCCATGAGGCCTTGTCCCTCAAAGTGCATTTCCACAAGTTCCCCTTCGACTATCTCCATGTAGGTCTGCGCTCCCACATACCCTTCGGTTGCCGTCCTGTCTCTTTGTGGGCAGCCATTCGCATTCGCGGATGTATTCTGCATTCTATCCTTCATTGAGTAATCATTTGTCGGTATACTTGTTTCAATAAGGTTCGGCCTTTCCCCTCATTTTTTTTTGGGTACTATGGCCTCTGCTGACTTCTCACGGCAAGCGTTACTCCAAGACTCCGAGTGTCGTGCGACTTGTCGGTCTGCCTCGTCCGTGAGACCTCCCCAGTTAAGAGCATGTTCTTTCCATCTTATCTCCGCATGATTTACCTTTGCAAGTTCCGGATAACTATCGGGCTTTGTCTTCTTTGGCAGACTCACCGCACTTACACCGGCCTCATATCATGTTCTTGTTCATCAGAGCAGATGTTTGCCGCTGGCTTCCTTCAGATTCCGCGTCGCCACGGACACCCTTGCCTTTGGCTGTAGCCTTCCCGTTATCAGGGCGGCTTGGGGACTTACACCCGTTAGAATATGCCCATGCTGGGCGAACAAAAGCGAGGGCCGCAATCCTGATGATTGCAGTCCTCACTATTTAGTGGATTTAAAAAGTCATTTTATTCGGTGGCTATCTTGGTCAAGCTTGCACTTGTCACAGCCGAAGGTGGCGTTCTGTATTCGATGGTAAATTCGAATTGGCCATTCTTCAGACAGGACTGTAGGTCAGAACCGCTGATAGTGAAATCCAAATCGCCTTCCCAAATTAGAAGGTTATCAAGGTTGCCGGCAATGACATTTCCTGCGGGATTCTTTATGCGGAAGATTTGAGGCGAGCCATCGCCATTGACAACTCTGTAGTGGATTGACAATTTAGCGCCATTGGTCCAAGTATTTAGGTTATGCTTGGTGGAAGCCGTGATGTGATAGACATTATCATACGTTGTAGTAGATTGTCCATTTATCGTGTATTCAGGACCTTCAAAGGAAGCCGCAGCGAATGGATCGCTCATCGCCAGAGAGAGGGTGGGGGTCTTGTTGACTACAACTTTGACGGTTGCAAAGTTGGGTTGGTAGGTACCGCCTGAAGCCCTGACGGTAATTTCACAAGAGCCTTCACCGGTAGCCCTTACAATTCCATCTGCACCGATGGTAGCAATGTCGGTGTTTGCCGAAGAGTAGGTAATGTTTGCATTCGTTGTAGAAGTGACGTTGAGCTGTACGGTTTGTCCAATCTCGTCCAGAAGGATCGACATCGGATTGACGTCGAGGTTGTGACGTTTGTTCGGGTCTGTTGCGCCATAGAGCTTGATTTCAACCTTTGAAACTGCGAAATCATTCTCGTCGTCTTGTGGAATAATCCACATGCCGCCCGACGTTACGGCCATATTGAACTTATTGGCACTCAATGTATAGGTCGTAGTATGAGCCAGACCATCACCGAAATTGTCCTCAACGAGCAGGTTGCCATCTGCATCGTCCAAATAGGTGTCATACTTTTTGGCGTAATGGACAATGACATCTGCCTTGGCATTAGCATTGTTGAGTACCAATGCATCAACACCTGAAAGGTTTACGAAATAGGCATTGTCGAATACCCATGGTTCATCAGGGTCATCGAAAATAAATCTTTGCCTATGGATCGGCACTTCTATGGTTTCGATGAGGTTCGGGTTTTCTTCTTCAACGGGCACATCCGGTTTCAAGTCGCCACGATCTGTAATATTATCTGCAACTTGGCTGTCAAGAATCCAGCTGGTCTTGGTAATATCGGATACCCAGTCGGAGAACGCCGTATAGGCAGTACTGATGTGTATCTGTTCACGAGGCCACTCGAAGTAATCTGGCAGGAGCATCATCTGTGGTGCAGTGGGGGTGTTCTTGTCAAGATTGATAGTACTGCTTGTTAAAATCTTTTGAGCATTGCCATCGTAGCAGGCCAATGAGATGTAGCCCTCGGCGAAAAGCTGCGAAAGGTGTGTGGCATATTTACCCTGACCTGTACCAACGTTCCATTGGTAAGTGTTAAGGATAACGGGTATAGAATCACTAAGATTGGCGTATTTTGCACCGGCATTGATGATTTGATGCGTCTTGGACCCCGTTCCTTCTCGTGGGGTGCCTTCTCCCATCAGATAGTGGATCTCACCACCTACAGCACTGATAGGATAGGTGCCAATCTGGACGGTTGTTTCGTAGGCACCACCTGCTGCCAATGGCTTGACGAAGAGCGTTTGGTTCGTGGCTTCCGTCGATTTGAGTTCCCAGTGAGCCGCAATACCTCCACTTTCTGGCACCCATTTGTATTCCCTCTTGTCCTCCTCCTTGAAGGTCAGGCCGAGAATAATATCGTTGAAGTCGAAATCAAAAGACTTGAGGTCTTCACAGACGAGGAGAGCCTTTTCATAGATTGTGTTATTGTCTTTGATGTTGGAGTCATCGAGACCTTTTGCAATAAACACCAGGTCATTGAGGTCGGCATCGCCCCAGTTGATCCAGTCTTCGAAACAAAGGTATTGACTCTTGTCGTTCGGATACAAGGGATTGCCGGCTTCGTCTTTTAAGCTGCTCAGATTGAAGGTGGCTGTGTAGCTCATGTGGTCGCCGTTATCTTCGATAGGTCCACTTGGCTTGCTGTTAAGTTTCCATTCAGAGAACCTTTCATCAAGGCCAGAACCCAAATTCTTGATCCAGAAACCATACTCAGTAATGCTGTTCGGAATAGTTATTTCGTAGGGTTGGGAAACCAGATATTGATCAACTATACCGTCTCGATCCATTTGGGCTTGAGACAGGAATTGTTGTTCAACAGCAAGAACGCCATCCAAGGGTCGTTGGTCTTTATGTCCGTCTCGATAAACGACTTCAAGGGCCAAGCGGGTCTTGTGATTCTCTAAGATGGTGTATTCCTTGATGTAATAGAGTTTGTCATCCTTGCCCATAATGGTTTTGACGCCAGGGCCATCTTCATCAACATACCAATAGATACCTATGGCATCAGTTGCTGAAGTGTGCCAATGAACAGGGACAAGTGTAATTTTGCGGGCTGTAGTAAGGAAGTCCTGCGTCACCTGACCAAGGTTGGAGTTTGCGTATGTATTGTTTGGAATGTCGAGCTCGGGCAGAATCTTGGTGTAATTGGCATGCTGCGCCGGGGAAATACGAACGGTGTCACTCAACTGTGTAACTGACGGCGTGTCATCCATTGCGGCACGAGTCACAGGGCCGATGTGCTGAGCTAGTTGTCCAAAGAGGTCCCAATCCTGGTCGGGATCGATTTCTCCGAACTGTTTAACGAACTCGTGGGTGTAGGCTTTGTCATGCAAAGTCTCGTCGCTGAATGGCTCGTAGTCCTGGCAGGAACTAACAAAAACCATAGTGCCTGCCAACAGCAGACACCGTCTAAGGGACAAAGTAATCTTTTTTTCCATAAGTTAGGCTTATATTTAATACAATTAATGAATGAGATGATTAACCAAGGTAATGAAGCAAGTCATGCAAGGTGAAACTTGTCGTATTACAACTTCATCGGGGTTTAGCGATATTTCAGCGCAAACATAGTTACTTTTTCGGACTTTTTGTAATAATTATTATCCTAAATGTACAAAATAATTGTATAATATTGTTTAATTGTCATAAAATGCAATCTATATTTAGCAAATAGGATGCCGAAAATAATGTTCATACGTCATTTTTATGGGGTCATATTGAAATAAAAAAACGAGGGCTGCAATCCTGATGATTGCAGCCCTCGCCTATTAGTTGGTTAGAACAGACTTGTTAGTTGGCAATCTTGGTCACACTGACGCTTGTAAAGGCGGGAGCATTTTTACCTGTAAAAATCAAGCACAGCACTGGTGATTTCAACAGGAACATTGCCTTGGGCCATAAAATAGATGGAACCATTCATCGCCTTATGGAGCTGATTCTTGGGAAGATGATAGGTAGCTGTTTGGCGAGTAGATACGTCCTCCATTAATTGACTGCCATCATCAAAATCAAGATAGATAGTTGAAGTAGGCTTAGTGGCGAATGTTATAGTCATCTTGGCATATACTTCTGGCTCGAGTTCATAACTACCGAATGTTGCAGAGAAGTCAACCTTAGAGCAATTATTATAGGTCGTTTCGATACCTTGCTTGTCGGTGTACGTGAAGTCAACGGGATAGATGACAACCATAGACTCGGTACCAACAATAATGCCCTGGTTGCTCTCATCCCACAGTTCTCCACGGTCAGTGATGTTTTTCTCTATTTGGGAAGATACTATCCAATGTGTTGCGGTAACATCAGAAACCCAAAGATCGAAGTCCTCGTATGCATCCCTGATAGAAATCATTTCCTGAGGCCATTCGAAATAGGCCGGCAAGAGCATCATCTGAGGAGCCAATTGAGTTTCATCCGTTGTATTATCCAAGTCTTTGTATGTAGCTTTGTTCTCTATGATTTTAATAGCATCTATACCACCGTCGCATACAATCTTGAAGAAACCATCCTTGTCAAAGAGCTGAGATAGGTAAGTGGGATACTTGCCGTCAGGAATCACTTTTTTGCAGGGAGTTTGCCTGCACCTATGCCTGAGATAGTCTTCTGCAAACCTGCCCTGCCGTAAGATGGACCTATGTTAGCGGGGGTGTGATGGTGATCGTCTCCAGTATAGTTTGTTTCACCAAGTAAGGTATGTATTTCACCCCATGGCGTATTTTCATTATTGACATAGACGTATGAAGAATAGGCACCACCTGCAGCCATTGCAGTGATGGGAACACGACTAACTGAGAGCCACTGCTCTTGGTTATTAACGTAACCTGGCAAAATCCAGATGCTTTTTTAATCAATCAAGGCAAACAAGGCAAGTATCATGAAAGGAAACCAAATTCAGAATCACAAAAAGGGTTTGTTCGACCGTTGTATGCATATTCCGTGCTTCAAATCTTTATACTGGGGAAATATAATCGCGGGCCGCAATCATAGATTGTAGCCCGCGATATTTAGTAAGTATTTAAATCATTCCCAGTTCGGAATGACCATGAGATATTCGGTCATCAATGATAGAGATCAAGCTTGGCCGACGAAATGATAACTGTCTGGTTGTTCTGACCCATGAAATAGATGGCACCCGTGTCGATAGCCTTCTGGAGCTGCGACTTAGACAGGTGATAAACGGTGACAGTATTCTGTCCGGAAGAGTCCTCCATGAGCTGATCGCCATTCGCATAGTCGAGGTAAGTGGTCGTAGCTGGCTTCATCGAGTAGGTGACGGTCAGACGTGCATAATACTGATTCTGCTGCATGCTCGTTAAGTAACTATCCGTAAAGGGCACCATTGAGCAGCTTTGATAAGTCGTTACCCTGCCGTTCTTATCCGTATAGGTGAACGTTACTCCCGTCTGGATGCCCGTCAAATCCACGGTGCCGACGATTCGGGTCAAATTGGTTTCGACATAGAGGTCTCCGCGGTCGGTGATGTCCCTCTCAATCTGAGAGGTGAAAATCCAGTCAACGGCGTTTACATCTGATACCCAACTGCTGAACTCCTCGTAGGCCTCGGAGATGTGAACCTCCTCCTGTGGCCACTCGAAATAATCGGGCAACAGCATCATCTGGGGTGCGGTAGAAGTTTCCACGTCAGTCTTGATCACGCCGCTCTCGATTATCCTTTGGGCATCCTGATTGCCGTCGCATACAATGCGGAAGAAACCCTCGGTATTGAACAGCTGCGACAGAAATGTCGGATATTGGCCATCGCCTGTTCCTACGTTCTTTTCAGGCAGTCCTGTGGTGATGGTCATCTTCGAGCCATCGCCATTGTAAGTCTTGCCTGCATTGAGGATTCGGGGCTTCCGGCTGTCATCGGCGGTAATTCCTGGCAGAAGGCTGTGGATCTCACCCCAATCCGTACCATTGATCCATACTTCCGAATCGTAGGCGCCACCCGCCGAGACTGCTGTTACGGTCAGCGTCCTGGCATCCTCAGTGATTGTTATATTGGTAATTTCGCCCTGTTCATTGACATCATATTCTCTTTTTAAGCCATCGGTGTAGTTCAGCAGGAGGGAAACATCGTTGAAGTCGAAGTCGTACTTGGCAAGGTCTTCGCACACAAGGAGCGCCCACTCGTTGGTGGCTTCGTTGTCCACGATATGCTCAGTGTTGATACCTGTCACGGTGAAGACAATATCGTTCAAGTCGAAGTTCGATGAGTTGCTTCCATACCAGTCCTCGAAGCAGAGGTAGCGCTGACTTTCCTTACTCTCATCGATATCATGAATATCGAAAGTAGCCACGTAGCATGCCGGGCGGGCTTCACTCTCATCCGGGAAAGTAACGGGAGTGTTGAGTTTTGATTCGGAATATACACTGCCCGCATTGCCGTTGGTCAGGTAGAAGCCGTAGGAAGGAACGGTGGCAGGAACAGTTACGGTGATGGGGGTCGAAAGAAGGTAGTCGGCACCATTGGTGAAACAAGATGAGACATCATTACTGTTGGATGGGCCTACTTCTGTCTTGGATTGCGACAATCTGATGAGAGTACCGGAGGCGATAGTATTGTTCCATTGATCCTTCTGTGAGCCATCAGCCAACTCATAGTCGGAATGTATTGCAATCAGGTCGTTCTTTACGATAGCTGGAGCATATTGGCTGTCATAGTATGTTGAAAATTCTACAAATGTTTCGCCATTTTTATATATTCTTGTTCCTGTAGCGAAGGCACCTCCCCATTGATTCAATTGGCTTCCATCAGCTAACATATACTTATCGGGATAGGCGCGTGCCAACTCGTCAAAGTGATCATAAGTAATCTGTAAGCCTTCATAATAGGTAGATTCCTTGATGCCGATAAGATGAGTCTTGTTGACATAAATCTGCTTGCGGATGACATAATATGGATTTCCATCAGCGCCAGTAATAGTGGTTGCACCCTCTTCATCCGGGCTGGAGGCGTACCAATAGATGCCTATCACATCAGCTCCTGCAGTATTGTAGTGGACAGGAGTGATGGTAAATTCGCGTGCGGTGGTGGTGAAGTCCTGCGTGACGCGACCAAGGTTGGTGTTGTCGTATGGTGTAGGGCTTACATTGGATTCGGGCAAAACTTTCTGGTACTCCTCATTGTCTTCTTGTGTCACCACGACGTTGGTAGTCGCGTCGACCACGGTCACATCATCGGGGGCTGCGGCGCGTGTGCCAACACCACGTGTGCCTCGTGCCAGCTGTCCGAAGAGGTCCCAGTTCTGGTTGGGGTCGATTTCACCGAATTGCTTCACGAATTCACGGTTGTAGGCAACATCTTGTACTTGTTGCTCACTGAACGGCTCGTAGTCCTGGCAGGAGGATACGAGAGCAGCACTGCCGGCCAATAGCAGGCATACCTTGAGAGTCGATATATTTTTTTTCATTGTTAAGAACTATAATAATATGTAGTTAATTTAGCTATTTACTGAAAGAGTAAATCAGTCGAATCTGAGAATCACAGACGTTTCCGAGATGTGAGTCATGTGTGTGGTTTATAAGCTTCCTAAATATTCGAAAAATATATTTAAGATTCCCAAAACTTGGCGCAAAAATAGGTATAATTTTAGTTTTTCTTCTAATTTTCCCCTCAAATAGATTTTCAAATTGATTAATTTTTTTGTTTTTATATCAAAATTGATATTTGTATATTGCAAAAAATAGGGGGATCTTGGCCAAATCTCAACTATTAAAACGAGAGATGATGCCTTTTACACCAGAATAAAAAGACAAAGCAATCATCTTGAATGTTTGCGCAAGCGAATCATTCCATATTGTAATTTGGCGATGACAAGATTAAGCGAAAAGAAAAAAAATGACCATTTATCGCTATTTATTTTTAAAAAAAAATAACAAGTAAAGGGAAAAAGCCGTATCTTTGCGGAGTTTTTGTAAATTTGAAAAGCTTAATCGACTATACTTTCTCAGAAAGCACAAATTCTTTATATCAAAATTTTATATTTAATGAAAAAACTATTCTCATCCACCAAGGCTTACCTGCTTTTAGCAGGTGCTGCAGCGCTCATGGCCTCTTGTCAGGACTATGAGCCCGCAAATGAACAAATGACCAAGGAGGCGGCTTACAACCACGAGTTCGAGCGCCAGTTTGGTCCAGTTGACCCCAACCATGACTGGTCGATGGCCCAGCACGTCACCGCCAACATCGACCTTTCGCATGCTCCCGAGGGAACGTACGAGGTGAAGATCTTCTCCGAGAAGAAGGGCTACCTGTTGGCCAAAGCCATCGTGGATGGCAGCGCCCAGATTGGCTTCGATGCCATCAAAGGTGAGAACTCCGTGCGCATCCTTGCCCGCAAGACTTCGGCCCTCGGCCTTACCCCAATCAATGGTTACTTTACTATCGAAGACGGCGTAGTCAGCACCGCATCGGGCACACGTGCTGCGAGCACGGCGGAGCAGTGCAATACCACTGTGGGCGATCAGATTGATTTGGGCACGACGACGAAGCAGGGCGAGATTGCGTATGTATATCATGCCAGCACCGTTGACTTGTCTCAATCTACTGTGTTAAGCTCACTCCCCACTGACGACGGTATCTATTATTACACCAAGATTGACGGCCAGAGCTATGCGGATGGCGACAACGGCACTTATTCTGTAACCCACAATGGTGAGACGTCAACCATGGATATGTACCAGGTCGGCAATTATATTTATGACGACGCCAGTGCCAACACTACCACCAAATATTATGAGGAAACTGACCCAGTATATCAGTTCAAGGCTGCTAATGGTGATTATTATGCTACATTTGTAGAAGAATTGCCCTCAGACGGCAAATATTATATTGCGCCGATTGATGGAGAGGATTATTCTGATGGAGCCGATGGCAAGTATTCGGTTACACTTAACGGTGAGACTTCTCAGATGACCATGCATGAGATAGCTCCGATTATCGCCTCTAATAATTTCTTGATGTATAAGGCTGAGACAAAAACAAAAACGTCTAGTGATTGGGATTGGAATCATGATTGGGACAATCTGCCTGATACGGAATACATTGATCAAGGAGGATGGGGTTATTACCAAAGAACAATCAGTGGTTATTCCTTGGCAGGTGGCCAATACGTTAAACCAGCATACTACGAGATTACGAAGGCAGGTGGTTTCTCTGTTCTTGACACTTATATGCAGGCTGCCCATTATGAGACGACAACAGAAAATGTAACCGTCGGCTGGGCTGGCAATTTCTACAAACTCAACGATGTCTATAAGTCGATTGACCCCGAGACACAGGTATTGTTCGACGACCTGCTCCCGCTCGTCAGCTCGTCGCATCCCGACCCTATCTTCCACGAGACGGTGGATAACCGTACCAAGTACGAGGACGTACTTGATTTCAACGTTGAATTGGTTCTCACCGAGGATGGCCCCATGACCTATACCTACGTCTTCTATGGCTCCATCTATCATAATATGTTGGGTTATTTCTATTGGAATGAAACCCCGGGCATGACCGACGCAGAGAAGAAGCAGGCCCGCATCAACGCGCCCCGTTACGTGCTGATGGATGACACATACCCATCTGAAGTCCAGACTGAGACCGGCAAGCCCAACCTGCAATGCTATAATGACCCGAGTGGTACCAACGCACACACTCCTGGAGGCATGGACATGCCCACTTGGGTTGAAGGAGACTATCACTCTGGTCACTACATGCAAGGTACGACCTACCACATGGCATACTTTGGAGATAACTACGACCAACCAGCCTCATACACCTTCCCCGAGGGTCTGCACGTTGCCTTCTTCCTAATCACTAAGGCTGAAGGTGCAAATGCTCAAACCAAGGGCAATGGCCTCTTCTACTCCATCCAGGACATGAACGAGGACCAGGAAGTCATGACCGATGGCGCAGGTAATAAAACCATCTTGAACAACAAGCACTGGTGGGCTTCGCAAGTCGGTGACACTTGGGATCCCGATTTGGAAAGGCCAAACGAAGGCGAAGTGGCTGCCGTGTTCTACAGCTATAAAGGCTCTATGGTGATGGGCTTCGAAGATGATGTCGATAAAGACGAGAACGACATGCTCTTCCTCATCTCCGCTCCTATTGTTCCTCCTGTTTCACTGACCGAGGAAGAGGAAATGACTTGGATTGTAGCATGCGAAGACCTTGGCGGCACCTACGACTACGACTTCAACGACCTTGTGTTCGAACTCACCAAGGATGAGATTACCACCACCACTACCGACGGCACCACAGGAGAAGTCATCGAGACAAACACCACCATCGAATGGTCCATCCGCGCTCTGGCCGCAGGCGGTACACTGCCCGCTACGGTCTATTACGATAATACTGCTATCGGTGAGATCCACAGCTTGTTGGGTTCTTCGAATACCGGCGCCCCCATCAATGTAGCGTCTGGCACTACTCCATCCATCGGAACACTCGTGAAGCTCGAGAATGTGGCCGAGGCAGATCAGAAGGAAATCTCGAAGGTTCTTCAGCACATCAAGATAGTGGTAGAGAACAAGGATGAAAATCTGAATGCCTACGAAATTAAAGCTCCCAACAAGGATGTGGCCAGCAACATTCCGCAGATGCTGCTCTTGCCCAAGGGTTGGGATTGGCCAGCCGAGCAGACGCTCATCTATAAGGTATATCCCAAGTTCGAGAACTGGGCTGCTGACATGACGCAGAATGCGTGGATTGAAGATCCGACTGTAAAGGGTATCAACACCTCTTTCTTTATTGTGAACCCAAACAAGTAATCTTAGCAGGTACATTTACCTAACACTTTTAACTACCGCGGGCTGCAATCCACTTGATTGCAGCCCGCTTTTTTCACATTCCTCTATATCTTTACAGCATCCATTTTGAACAAACGAAAACAAAACCGAGATATGACACCAATAAATTCGAAAAAATAGTTTTCGGATACCTCGGTTTTTAGCAGTATGGAATTCTCATAAAACAACGAAGAAAAATCTAAAAAAAGAAAATGCGAAAAGGACGAACAATATTATAGTGGTTTTCGCTTTTTCCCTTATTGTTATAAAGAAGCATTAAAATGAAAGTAATATAGGATTTGATTGTATGGCAAATATAATCTTA
>Ga0247608_10003089_pt1 | contig 19840 bp, 13 predicted proteins | sample 176DNAGHGlowgp2_FD_193490 | JGI IMG/M metagenome (GOLD analysis project Ga0247608, IMG submission 193490) | Sheep rumen microbial communities from Palmerston North, Manawatu-Wanganui, New Zealand - 1766 DNA GHGlow gp2 | ecosystem: Host-associated > Mammals > Digestive system > Stomach > Rumen ...
CGCGAGGGGAAAGACCTTAGGGAGAGGGGAGAATGAGCGATCGTAGAGAGCGATCTTCCCTCTCCCTGTGGTCTTTCCCCTCGCATTCGCGCCCCGCGCCCAGCGAAAATAAACGATAGGACACCGGATAAAGAGAAGATGACAAAAACAATCTGCTTCTAAATTCCGATTTATGTCAGTAAAAATATATCACATCATCAAAGTGTTGTCAATAGAAAAAACGCCATAGCACTTCTGACCGGACATCAGAAATACTATGGCTTAATTATTTATAGAAGTACCTGCCTTTATGGATCGGCGGGCGCTTTTATGTGCTCATTCAAACGAAATCTCAGAGATGCAGGTATCCTGATACTGCTCGCCCGCAGTAATCGCCTGAAGCGTCAGCTTGATCGAAGAAGTTTTCTTTCCGCTGCACAGAAAGACCGGAACGCCGCCGTAATCTATGACGTCGCTGACCCACACGCGGTAGACCGAGCCGTCGTCGAATTCCGCGAGCAGCTCTGTGGGGCAGGCGTTGTTGCGGAAGCGTGCCGCATCGGATTGCAGTCCGCCGTACACCCGGATTGTGCTGACCGTCTGCGGCTCTGCGGCAACCAGCGTCAGCGATTCGCCGTAGCCCAGTCCCTCGACGCCCTCTGCCCAGCAGGTTGAGAGGTCGCCGTCCAGCACATTTTCCGGCCCGTAGGTGCGGATGAGATCGCCGTTTGCCTCCGGTGCAAGCACCGAGCTTGCCGTCGCGGCGGTAAATTCCGCCTTCGGATAGCCGTCATCCCGCGACACCGTAATCAGATGCAGCTTCGGGTTATCCTGCGCCATGATATACGCGGGAAACGCGCCCTGCGACGAGATATATTCCTCTTTTTTCTGATAATCGCCTGTCAGCTCGAAATGCAGCGTGATTTTTGCATTATGCTCCGCATCGGTATAGCTGTATGCGGAGGATGCCGGTGCGCCGTTGAAGTATTCGCCAAGATTGCCGAAGACAAAGGACTCCGCGTTGATTTTTTCCTCGTACTCAAGATAGTTTTTGCCGGCGGTGTAGCCGTCGATCTCCATGCCGCCCGTATAGGTATTGATCTTGTCAATTTCAATGCCGCTGTTCATCAGCATATCGCGGATCTCCTGCTCATAGCCCGCAAGGCTGCCGTTTCCGGTCGGGATATGCTCAAAGCTGTTGTCTACGACATAAAACCGCGTCTGCGGGAATATCAGCTCATTGCAGATATAGAAGCAGCCCGGCAGTTCGTCCGGCATCAGCTCATAATCGCCGCCCATCATGCGGATGATATCGGCGGCGCTGCTGTGGACGAGTTCCGGCAGGGAACAGGTCTCTGCGGGCGTATCCGGTGTGCCGGCGGCAGAATCTGTTTCGCTGTTCTGTATCTCCTTTGCCGAATCGGTCTGCTGCGGTGCAGGGGACCGGCGTGCCTCCGCTTCCGAACTCTCCTCCGCGAGCGTGCTCATCCCGCCCTGTTCCTGCTCCGGCGCCGGGTCTTTGTTTGCGGCACAGCCCGTGATGCAGGAGAGCAGGAACAGCCATGCCGCCCACGCCCCGCCCGCACGGATCCGCCGTGAATTCTTCATGCTTTTTCAGTCCTTTCGCAGATAGCGCGAGGTTTTCTTTCGTTTTTTCTGTTCGTACATGATCTGATCCGCCTGTGCAATCAGCGAAAACAGTTTCATATCTTTCGTGACATTCGTGATGAAGGTGCCGATGCTCGCAGAGATCGTATAGGGCTTTCCAAGGCTTTGGTTGATCTCGGTGAGCCGGTTTTTGAAATTCGTCTCGATCCGGGATCCGGCATCCTCCGTGACACCGGAAGCAGCCGCGATAAATTCGTCGCCGCCGAACCGCGCACAGACCGTGTCGCCGGTGCAGATATCCCGGATGACGGCGGCGAGCTGCTGAAGCGCAAAGTCGCCTTCGTCGTGCCCGAATTCGTCATTGATGTATTTGAGCCCGTCCATATCAATGAACGCGATCATGACGGCATCGCCGTTCTCTGTGCACTTCCGGAACATTTTATCTGCTAACCGGATGAAGCCGTTGCGGTTATAGATGCCGCAGAGCGGGTCAATTACATACAGCCGGTCGAGTGTGCGGACGGTCTGATGCAGGCTGAGCAGCTTCTTCACATACTCCGCAGACTGACTGATATTCATAATCAGCGCATGAAACAGTGCGCCCCGGAGCGGGAAGTCGCTGTTTGTGATGATATAGTAGCCGAGGCAGTATTCGCGGGAATGCAGCGGAAGAAAATAGCTGATGTTGCCGCCGCCCTCGGGCATAACCGGATACATTTCCGCAGTCGGGAAGCACCCGATGCTGCTGACGGTTCCGCGGTCCCAGATCAGCGGTGCGGTCATGGTCTCCGGGTAGCCGCCGGTGCAGGATTCCGTCGGCGCTTCGGCGCCGGTTTCGTATGCAGACTGCTGCTCCGGGCAAAGGCACACGCTGCACAGTTCGCAGCGGAGCTCTTCAATGAAGCTGCTGACAGCGTGCAGCAGCGTATCTTTATCCTCTGCGCCCGAGAGGGCATAGGTCATGCGGTTCAGCAGAGAAGCGCCGACTCTGCTGCTGTTCAGGAGCTCATAGGCTTCCTTTTTGTATCTGCCGATATCATCTTCCGCATTGTCTCTGCATCCGCAGCTTTCGCGGAATACCGGTGCTGTTTCCATATACACCGTTTTCTCGCAGGTTTCCCCGTTCAGCACCCGCAGCACCGTGCTGCACGCCTGATATCCCGCATCAAAGAGCGGACGGCTGACCGTTGTCAGGGCGGGGCAGTGATACTGCGCATAGAGGGTATTGTCGAAGCCGGTGACGAGAATATCCTCCGGCACGCGGATGCCGTTCCGGTTCAGCGTGCGGATTGCCTCAAGCGCCATTGCATCATTTGCGGCGATGATTGCATCGGGGAGCGGCTTTCCGGAGCGGAGCAGCATCTCCGCAGCCTTTGCACCGTCTGCGGGACGGAATTCGCCGGGAAAGATGTCATCCTCAGAGACCGGGAGCCGGTGCTCAGCCATGACATCGAGAAACGCCTGCTTTCGCAGATCGGCTTCCGGATTCCCCGGCGTACCGGCGAGAAAACAGATCCGTTTTGCGCCGTGCTGCGAGATGATATGTTCCGTGATCTGCCGCATTGCCTGCCGGTTGTGAATGCGGATCTGATAGAAGCCCTCTGCATTGCGGTCATCGAGGATTGCGGCGGGGATGCCGGATTCGCGCACACGCTCCAGCACGTTCTGCCGTTCGGCGGCATCGCTGATTGTATTGGTCAGCAGGATTGCGCCGTCGAAGCGGCTAAAGCGGATCAGGCGATAGATATTGTATTCTCCGGCATCGTACAGGCTGCTGCCGAGCACGCCCCCGAATGCGTTGAAGCAGGCGATATTTGTCTGCTGTTCTTTTGCGCAGGCGATAATCCCATCAAGGACGCCTTGCTGATATTCCTCGTCGATTCCTGCGAGGATAACTGCGATATGCTTTGGTGCGGGGGCATTCATATAATCACCGTCCTGTATTTGAAAATGTACTGCATTCCGCGCACTGCGATACTCACAGCCATTATAGCACGAAACATATGAAAAATCAAGGGTTTTTTATGAACGGCAATCCCCTCCGGGCAAGGCATCCGGCAGGACAGGCATCTGCTTGCAAAAATCGGAAAAATGTGTTATACTGATACCGTATGACAATTCACGGAAAGGAAAATGCTGCAATGGCAAAGAAACCACAACAGGAATACGGCAACGAAAGCATTACGATGCTGAAAGGCCCCGATAAGGTACGCAAGCGACCCGCGGTCATCTTCGGCTCAGACGGCCCCGACGGCTGCGCACACTCGGTCTTTGAGGTCATCACGAACTCAATCGACGAGGCGCGTGCGGGTTTCGGTACGAAAATCATTATCACGCGCTTCCTCGACCGCTCAATCGAGGTTGAGGACTTCGGGCGCGGCTGCCCGGTTGACTGGAATCCGGGTGAGGAGCGCTATAACTGGGAGCTGGTCTACTGCGAGCTCTATGCCGGCGGCAAATACGATGCAAACGATGAATCCTATGCCTATTCGCTGGGACTCAACGGACTGGGGCTCTGCGCGACGCAGTTCGCCTCGGAGTATATGGACGTTACGGTCATCCGCGACGGGCAGGAGTATACGCTGCATTTTGAAAAGGGCGAGAACATCGGCGGGCTGAAAAAAGCCCCCGCCTCCCGCAAACAGACCGGCACCAAGACCCGCTGGAAGCCCGACCTCGAAGTCTTTACCGACGTCAATGTGCCGGATGAATGGTTCCGCGATGTGCTGAAACGGCAGGCGGTTGTCAATCCGAATCTGCTTTTTGTGTACCGGAATGAGACCGCGCCCGGCAAATTCGAGACAACCGAATTCCGCTATGAAAACGGTATTGTCGATTATGTCACGGAGATCATCGGGGAGAAGTCGCTGACGCCGGTGCAGTTCTGGCAGGCAGACCGCAAGGGGCGCGACCGCGCCGACCGCGATGAATACAAGGTCAAGCTCTCGGTTGCGTTTGCCTTTTCCAATACGGTGCAGCGGCTTGAATATTATCACAATTCGAGCTTTCTGGAGCACGGCGGCTCGCCGGATAATGCAGTCAAGCGCGCCTTTACGACGCAGATTGACGCCTTCCTGAAAAACAACAACCGCTATCAGAAGAACGAGAGCAAAATCTCCTTTGCCGATATTCAGGACTGTCTGGTGCTGGTGTCCTCGTCCTTCTCGACGGTTGCCTCTTACGAAAACCAGACGAAAAAGGCAATCACAAACCAGTTTATCTATGAGGCGATGACCGAATTTCTCAAGCATCAGCTTGAGGTTTACTTCACCGAGAACCCGGACGATGCCGCACGCATTGCCGAGCAGGTGCTGGTGAATAAGCGCAGCCGCGAGAATGCCGAGCGCACGAGACTGAATCTGAAAAAAAAGCTCTCGGGCAATCTCGACCTCTCCAATATGGTGCCGAAATTTGTCGATTGCCGCTCGAAAGACACCTCCCGCCGCGAGGTCTATATCGTGGAGGGCGATTCCGCACTCGGCTCCGTTAAAATGGCGCGTGACGCGGAATTTCAGGCGGTGATTCCGGTGCGCGGAAAAATCCTCAACTGCCTGAAAGCCGATTATTCCCGCATTTTCAAATCGGAGATCATCACCGATCTGATTAAGGTGCTGGGCTGCGGCGTCGAGGTGACGACGAAGGCGAACAAGGAGCTTGCGACCTTCAATCTCGAAAACCTGCGCTGGAACAAAATCGTGATCTGTACGGATGCCGACGAGGACGGCTTCCACATCCGGACGCTGATTCTGACAATGATTTACCGCTTAGCGCCGACGCTGATCCGCGAGGGCTATGTCTATATTGCGGAGTCTCCGCTTTTTGAGATTACGACGAAAGACCGCACCTATTTTGCTTATGACGAAAAGGAGCGCGTCAAGATTCTGGATATGATAAAGGGGCAGAAGTACACGATTCAGCGCTCGAAGGGTCTCGGCGAGAACGAGGCGGAGATGATGGCGCTGACGACGATGAACCCCGAAACGCGCCGGATCATCCGGATTACGCCGGAGGATGCGGAGGCGACCTTTGTGATGTTTGATATGCTGCTGGGCGATAATCTCGCAGCCCGCAAGGATTACATCGCAGAGCACGGCGGCGATTATCTTGATCTCGCGGACATTTCTTAAGGCAATACCGCACAGAGCTGGCGGTGCAGATACGCAGTCAGATTTTTCGTCAGATTGTATGAAAATGACGCCGCTGGGCTGACGCCCAGCAAGGAGTTTTCGTGCAAGATGACGGAAAATATGCAAGTAGATGCGCTGCCAAGCCGTCAGGCGGGCTTTGTGCGGTGTTGCCTTAAAGGTATCTGCGATGCATTTTGTCAGGATTTGCGAGGAATACGAAAAGAAGTATCCGCTGCGCGGATGCTATTTTGGAATGGGGACCTCTATCGCCCATGTTTCGCAAAGCGAAACATTTTGAAACGGGTTCCTGCCGCAATTTAATAATGGGGTCTGGGGACAATGTCCCCGGCAGGGGCTTGGGGACGGAGTCCCCATTCAAAATGCATCGCAGATACCAAAATACAAAAAGAGGGAAACAAGAAATATGGGAATGCTGAGCCTGAAATACAACAGCGCGGAAATGGCGCAGATTCTGAGCACGATGCTTCAGCCGGACGAGAATATGATCGCCGCTGTGTACTGTGCATTTCACCGCGGCGCCTTTGAAATGGGAGCCAGCGTCATGGCGGGCTATGTCGGCGTGACCGATCAGCACCGCCTGATCGGCATCCGGTGCGGGCTGGTCGGCGAGGAGCCGTTTTCGGTCTGGCTTCAGGGCGTCAAAAAGCTCGTCATCAAGAATTCGTTTTTCGGCTCAAAAATGATTACGGTAAAAGCTGACCATATCAGCATGAGAATGCAGATTACACCGAGAGCAGACAAAAAACGGTTCCCCGATCAGAAAGAATACATGGAGCTGATGCTCCCGGTTCTGCAAATGTACCAGACGGGCTGAATCATATAACCGGAAAGGATAACAGGAATGGCAAGAAAGAAAAGGGACGAGCAGCCGAAGGCGGCAAACCCGTCCAATGCTTATATTGAAGGCGCGGGACTGACGGTTGAGGAGCGCATTACCGAGACGCTCCGCAAAAACTTCATGCCCTATGCGATGAGCGCGATTGTCTCCCGCGCACTGCCGGAGATCGACGGCTTTAAGCCCTCACACCGCAAGCTGCTCTACACGATGTATAAAATGGGGCTGCTCTCCGGCGCAAGAACCAAGTCTGCGAATGTCGTCGGGCAGACCATGCGCCTGAATCCGCACGGCGACGCTGCGATCTATGAGACGATGGTGCGTCTTGCCCGCGGCAATGAATCGCTGCTGCACCCTTATGTTGACAGCAAGGGAAACTTCGGCAAGGTGTATTCCCGCGATATGGCATATGCCGCGCCGCGTTATACCGAGGTTCGGCTTGAGCCGATTGCCGGCGAGCTCTTTGCCGATATCGACAAGGAAACCGTCGATTTTGTCCCGAATTACGACAATACCACGCAGGAGCCGACACTGCTGCCCGCGACCTTCCCTTCGGTTCTGGTCAATGCAAATGTCGGCATCGCGGTCTCTATGGCGAGCAATGTCTGCCCGTTCAATTTAGCGGAGGTCTGCGAAACGACAATTGCCCTGATTAAAAACCCGGAGCATGACCTGCTCTCAACGCTCAAAGGGCCCGATTTTCCGACCGGCGCATTCATGCTCTATGATGCGGAGGAGCTGCAAAAGGTTTATGATACCGGCAGGGGCAGCATCCGTCTGCGCGCAAAGTGGAATTACGACAAATCCGCAAACTGCATTGAGATCACGCAGATTCCCTATTCAACCACAATCGAGGCGATCATGGAAAAAATCGTCGAGCTGGTCAAGGCGGGGAAGATCCGCGAAATCTCGTATCTGCGCGATGAAACCGACATCAACGGTCTGAAGCTCACGCTTGACCTAAAGCGCGGCACCGATCCCGACAAGCTGATGCAGAAGCTCTACCGCATGACGCCTTTGCAGGATGCGGTCTCCTGCAATTTCAATATTCTGATTGCCGGAATGCCGAAGGTCATGGGCGTCCGTGAGATTCTGGAGGAGTGGATCGCCTTCCGGACAGAGTGCATCCGCCGCAGAGTGTATTTTGATCTGCATAAGAAAATGGACAAGCTGCATCTGCTCGAAGGCCTCGAAAAGATTTTGCTGGATATCGACAAGGCAATCAAAATTGTCCGCGAGACCGAGGAGGAATCCGAGGTTGTCTCAAACCTGATGATCGGCTTCGGCATTGACAGCATTCAGGCGGAGTATGTCGCGGAGATCAAGCTGCGGCATCTGAACCGCGAGTATATCCTCAAGCGCACCGAGGAGATTGAACAGCTCCGGCACGACATTGCGGAAATGGAGGACATCCTCAAGGATGTGAAGAAAATCCGCAAAATCATGATTGAGGAGCTGAAAAAGGTTGCGCAGAAGTACGGGCAGCCGCGCAGAACGCTGTTCTATGATCTGAGCGACGAGCCGGAAGCAGCCGCCGAGGACGATACGCCGGATTATCCGGTGCATCTGTTCCTTTCCGCGGAGGGATATTTCAAGAAGATCACGCCGCAGAGCCTGCGCATGAGCAGCGAGCAGAAGCTGAAAGAGGGCGACACGGTCATGCAGCAGAAGAATGCGACAAACCGCACCGAGCTGCTGTTCTTCACCGACAAAGCACAGGTTTATAAGACCCGTGCGAGCGCCTTTGATGATACGAAGGCAAGCGTGCTCGGCGATTTTGTTCCGGTCAAGCTCGGATTTGACGAGGGCGAGCGCGTCAAGTGCATGATTGCGACGGAGGATTACAGCGGGTTTGTTCTGTTCTGTTTTGAGAACGGTAAAATCGCGAAGGTGCCGCTCAGTGCCTATGCGACCAAGACAAACCGCAAAAAGCTCGCAAATGCGTACTCTGCGAAGAACCCGATTGTGCAGGTTCTCTATCTGCCGGAGGACGGTAATATTCTGCTGCGCTCGACGAATAACCGTGCGGTTGTATTTGATTCCGCGATGCTGCTGCCCAAGACCACGCGTGATTCGATCGGTGTGCAGGTGATGACGCTGAAGGCGAAAAATGCAGTGATTGAGGAGGCGTCGATCCTGACCGAGGAGCAGTTTGCCGCGCTGCAAAAGTATGTGGTAAAGAATATCCCGGCAGCGGGCGGCATGGCAAAAGACCTCGAAATTGCCGGACAGATGACCTTATAAGCGCGGCGGGCAGTGCGCGGCGGGCAGTGCCCGCATCCAATACAGCAAAGCGCCGTCTGGGCGAACTGTTCTATATAGGTTTCTCTCTCGCCTGTTGACTTCTGGAGTTAAAAACCGGAGAGGGAGAATCCAATCCACCTGCACGCGCCAAGCGTGCCATAATATTCGGCTGCGAAAAGCGGTACGGCTTCGCTTATTTATGGTGCGAAGCGAATCGGCGGCGGGCAGTGCCCGCATCCAATACAGCAAAGCGCCGGCGCGGAGCCCGCGCTGGCAATACAGCAAAGCGCCGTCTGGGCGAACTGTTCTATATAGGTTTCTTTCTCGCCTGTTGACTTCTGGAGTAAAAAACCGGAGAGGGGTAATTCAATCCACCTGCACGCGCCAAGCGTGCCATAATATTCGGCTGCGAAAGGCGGTACGGCTTCGCTTATTTATGGTGCGAAGCGAATCGGCAGCGGGCACTGCCCGCCGGACACTGCCCGCTAAAGGAGGGAAATGCAATGCAGATACTGGAAACCGGTTATCAGGACATCCTGTTTTCCGGCGATACCGTCGATCAGCCGGAGGGCTGCGAGGGGGTGCTTTTGCTGCTTGCGCATGTGCCGATGCAGCTTGAAGCCGGCGGCATCACCATGTATGCCGAAGCAGGCGACGCGGTGCTCTTCTCTGCCCGCACCCCGTTCCGCTATGCCCCGCTCGGCGACAGCCTGCTGACCGACTGGGTGCTCTTTGATATCGGCAGCGACCGCAGCTTTTATTCCGCGCTGCAAATCCCGGAAAACACCCTGCTCCGCTTCGGCGACCGCGAATTCCTCTCGGTTCTGATGCAGCAGCTTACCGCAGAATTCTATGCCGCGAACGCCAAGCGCAGCGATATGCTTGACTGCCTGCTCAAAGCGCTCCTGATCCGCATTGCGGAAACCGGCGGCCCGATCAGTATGCAGAACGGCGCCGCGAATAATGACCCGCACTATGAAGCACTTGTGCGCCTGCGCGAGAAAATCTACGCAAATCCGCAGGGAAAATGGTCTGTGGAGATGCTCTGCTCCGAGGTGAATATGAGCCGCAGCTATTTCCAGCTTCTTTACCGCGAAACCTTCGGTATGACCTGCATTTCGGATGTCATCAACTGCAAGATGAATCACGCCCGTGATCTGCTGACCTCGACCAGCTATACAATTTCGCATATTGCGCAGCTTTGCGGCTATGACAACGAGGAGCATTTCATGCGGCAGTTCAAGAAAAACAACGGCATGACCCCGACGGTCTACCGCCGCGAGCACCGGCAATAGTCTCTCCCGATAAAAAACACACGCCCCGGAGCGATCGGAATGATCCTTCGGGGCGCTGATTTGCAGAGAAACTTCAGACAGAATGATTTTTGAAGTTTTGATCAAACTTTTTCAAAAGTTTGCGGGTTCTTAGGGCGCGAAAGATGGGGGCTTTCTGTCGAGAAACTTCATTAAGAATCATTTTTGAAGTTTTGATCAAACTTTTTCAAAAGTTTGCGGGGTCAAGGGGCACCGCCCCTTGCCGCGCTCCGCAGAGCGCGGAACGCTCTTATTTTCGTTCAAAAGCGCTAAAGATGGGGGCTTGGGGGAAGGAAAACAAGAGTTTTCCTTCCCCCATTTATCCATAATATATTCTTCTTTTTCAGTATCTGTATTTTGAAGAGAAGGACTTTATCGACAGTCTGGGAAAGGAAAACAAGAGTTTCGACAAGCTGACGCCCCGGAGCGATCGGCATGATCCTTCGGGGCGCTTTTTATGCAGATATCAGGCTCTCCGGACGGTTCGCAGCGCGGCATAGAGCTTTTCGCGGAGGGGCTCTGCCGTGCCGAGAATATCAAAGACCTTTTGCAGCGGATCCTGCGGCGTATACTCGTATGTCGAGAGAATCAGCGTCCAGGGCAGATTGTTCTCATCCATAAAATCACGCAGAATCGTGCAGAGGCGCCCGTCCTCGTAAACTGTCTTGACGGGTGTTCCGGCGCCGTAGGTATAGGGCGATTCCGTATCCGCATAAACCGAAACCGAAACCGGCACATCGGCAGCGGAGAATCCTGCAAGAATCCGGTATTCGCCCTCCTCCATTGTCCAGGCGTGCAGATTCGGGTCATAGCTCTCGAAGGCGCGGCGGCTGAGCGTAAAGGTCAGCGCCTGCTCCTCGCCCGCCTCCAGATACACCTTGCGGAATGCCTTGAGCTCCCGCGCAGGCTTTGTCAGGAAGGAGACCGGATCCTGCACATAAAGCTGCACAACCGTTTTGCCGCCGCGGCTGCCGGTATTCTTCACCGTCACCGTGATCTGCACCGTATCCGTAAAGGTCTCGCGGTCGGCGGTGATGCCGGTCAGTGCGAAGCCTGTGTACGAGAGCCCGAAGCCGAAGGGATACAGGCAGGGGCGCTTCAGCGTTGTGTACCAGCGGTATCCGACGAAGATGCCCTCGCCGTAAGTGACGTCCATGCCGTCGCCGGGGAAGTTCAGCGCGGTCGGCATTTCCCGTTCATTGAGCGGGAAGGTCAGCGGCAGGTGCCCCGAGGGGTTCACTCTGCCCGCGAGAATGTCCGCGAGCGCATTCGCCCCCTGCATTCCCGGCAGGAAGCAGCAGAACACCGCATCAAACGCGCTGTCAAAGCCGCAGAGATCAACCGGCGCACTGACATTCAGAATCAGAATCTTCCGCATATTCCGGTTCTTTGCATTGACCGTCAGGCTGTGCAGAAATTTCTTGTCCGCATCGCTGAGCGCAATGGTTTTGCGGTCATTGCCCTCTCTGCCGGGAACGCTGTATACGCAGATGAGCGTATCGGCGCCGTCGAAGCCGCCCTTCTGTGCGCCCTGAAAGCGCTGTTTCAGTGCCGAGAGGAAGGAGACGTTCCGGTTTGTGTGAATGCCGGCGCTGCCCTCGCCGCAGGTCAGCAGATGCTCGCAGAATGTGCCGTGCAGTGCGATTTTCGCATCGGCGGGCAGCGGGCAGCAGCGGTTCCCGTTTTTCAGCATGACAATGCCCTCTGCCGCGGCATTGTACGCCGCACGGTCTGTCATAGCAAGGTCGATATAACCGGTCGGCGGCAGCGCGTATTTCTCCGCAAGCGCGGCGGCTCTGTCCGCAGATTCCGCGAGCTTTTCCGGATGGAGCGAGCCGTCTGCCAGCGCCGCACGCAGCGCATCGGGCGCGACGGGCCCCGGCATATTGACGTCGGTGCCGGCATTGAGTGCCGCCGCAGGATGATAAACCGCGCCCAGTCAGACATAACCAGCCCCTTGAAGCCCCATTCCTTCCGCAGCAGATCGGTCAGCAGCGCGGCATTTTCGGTACAGGGCACGCCGTTGATCTGATTATACGCCGCCATGACGGTCGCGCAGCCCGCCTCGACACAGGCGCGGAATCCGGGATAGTAAATCTCACAGAGCGCCCGCTCCGGAATATGCTCATTGATGCCGAGGCGGTAGGTCTCCTGATTATTCGCGGCAAAGTGCTTGACGTTTGCGGCAACGCCCTCCGCCTCGACGCCGCGCACGAGTGCCGGCGCAAGCTGCGTCACAAGATACGGGTCTTCCGAATATCCCTCAAAGGCTCTGCCGCCGCGGGGGTCGCGGTGAATGTTGACGTTCGGGGTGCCGAGCAGCACATGGACGCCGTAAGCGCGTGCCTCATGCCCAAGCGCGTGCCCGACTGCCTCCACGGTCTCCGCATCCCATGTTGCGCCCAGCAGCATACCCGGCGGATAGCAGCCCGGTGCCGTGCGGTCGGGAATCCGCTCGCTGACCCGTTCGCAGATCCATTCATACATCTCCCGCGCCTCGTCGGAGCCGAGCTTTTCCGGCTCATAGTAATGCTCCAGCACATCGCGGAGCGCCGCGCCGCCGTTGCCGTCTTTTTTATGATAGGTCAGAAAATCGCCGAAAAGCTGCTCGAAATTGAGCCCGGTGCCGCCGTCGAGCATCTGCACGCGGGAAATGCCCTTCTCCGGGATTTCCCCCATTGCAAAAAACGATTGTCCGTTTACGATATAAATCTGCTCCTCCGGTGTCAGATTTGCCATAAAACACCTCCAAAAATCATTGGGCTGTCAACTTTTCAGGCGGGTTTTGTGCGGTGTTGCCTTAGAACGGTGAAAAGAAAAAGGTATCGCTTCGCGATGCTATTTTGAATGGGGAAAGCAGCCCTGCGGGGTACTTTCCCCAAGCCCCAATCTTCCCCTTTTTGAACGAAAAGGAGTTTCGCCCTCTGCGGAGGGCGACGAGGGCGCTGCCCTCGACCCGCAAGCCTTTGAAAAGGCTTGAGCGAAACTTTTGATATGATTCAATTCAAATTATTAACCGTTGTTGAGTGACCGCCTAAAAAGTTATATACCCGGTTATTATCAAATCATCCGCGTGAAAACGGTTTGTTGAATGATCCGATCTCAATTAGGGCATGTTGATACTAAAATAATATGCGGATTTTTGAGATGATTTTGTTGCGTTCAAGGCAAAAATCCGCAGGCGGGCTGTCGCCCGGCAAGGATTTTTAACGACGAACGGGGCAAAATCAGCCAAAAAGACGCGTGTTAGGCTTAGTGTCAACACGCCCTAAATTGCCTTCGGGGTCTGCGACATAGCAGGTTCGCTGCCCCCACGGCTCCGTTGCCGGCGGCATGACGGATTCCGCGCCCAGCGCAGTCACCCGCGCATACGCCGCATCTCCATTTACAGCGTCTCCTGTGTGTCATCCGCGGGTGCCGCAGCGGATTCATAAGCCGTCAGCGCATCGAGCAGCGTCTGCGGCGAGAGCACCCATGCAACACGCACATTCTGCGGATTCAGGATCCGGTAATGCGATTTCAGCCCGGCGGTGCGCTGCTGCTGCAAGCGCCACCCCTCAACCTCAAAAATATTGTCATACCAGATATTGCCGCCCATCGTCGGCGTTTTGATGTTCGGGGCGAATCTGCCGTGAAAGCCCTGAATGAAATCGGCAAGCTGCGCGCCCGTCGGGAAGAGCCGCCGCATTTTCTGCACAAGCAGCGCATTCATTTCCGCATTGGTCTTCGGCTCCTCGCGGAAGCCCGCAAGCGCCGCCTGTGCATCCTGATAGCCCTGCTCCATGTGTGCGCGGATTTTCTCCGGCGCAAAGTTCAGCGTGCCGGTCAGCAGGTTGCCCATTGTTTTCAGCGGCTTAATCAGCGTGATTTCCGCATCGGGATACTGCCGGAAGAGATTGTCGTTTCCGACGGATTTGCCGCCGTAAAGCGAGAGCTTCGGGCGCAGTGATATGAGCATCAGCCGGCGGTGCCCCTGATGATACACCGGCGAGATGCAGAGATCCCCCTCGGGAATCGAGCCGCAGTCGAGATATTCCGCGCCGAGATAGGTCTCCGGCGGGAAGATGTGCGGCATCGCAGAGGATGCCAGCAGCAGCGTGCGGATGCGGTCATCCGGCAGCCCGTTCAGCTCAAAGAATACCGGCTGCTTCGTCTCGGCGTGCTGGACGCTGACACTCACGCGCAGCGGCGAGTTCCGCACCTTTTCAAGCGGCACCTCATGCAGAATGCGAATGAGCCCCTCGCGGGAGAAAAAGGCGCCGTCTGCCCCGAGCGTCAGCAGATCGGACGGCTGAATCGACTTCCAGATCTGTTCTGCAAATTCGAGGTCACCGATGGCAAAGAGCGCGGCATTCAGTGCGCCCGCCGAGCATCCGGCAACCGCACGAATCTCCCTGAGCAGCCCTGCCTCCTGCAAAGCCTGCCATGCGCCGATTTGAAAGGCGCCCTTTGCACCGCCTCCGCCGAGACAGAGCGCAGTCGGCAGCGCCTTTGCCGCAGTGATTGCCGTAGTTTCCGTTGTCATAATCCCCATACTCCTTTCATGCTGCGCCGGTTTTGCTCCGGCGGCTTATTTTGCTTTTTTCAGTGATTCGAGCACCTGTGTCATATCGGCAAGCGCATGACCGGGCAGCCCTTCCCCGGCATAGCGGTCCGCCTCAAAATCCGCGGTCACATTGCCAAGCAGCGTTTCCGGCTCATATTCCTGCGCCCATTTCCTCTGCACCTCTGTCACGGTATCCGACCGCCGCAGCGCACCCTTTTCCCATGCGGGAGCGCGGAGCAAAAGCTGATAGCCCGCATAGAACTTCGCGCTGTCATCCGGCAGCTTTCGCCATGCGGCATATTCTTTTTTCCATTTTCGTTTCTCGGCGCGTTTGTCGGCAACGGGCAGCGCAGCCGTTTCGGTATCGGTATATTCCGCACCGCAGCCGTAATGGCGGACAGCACCCCTGCGGCTGAGCTTCTGCATAAACTCCGCAACCGCCTCCCGCAGGCGGCTGATCCAGTCCGGGAGCACAATCCGCAGCATATACAGCACAACCGCCGCAATCACAATCCAGAACAGCATAAACAGGCTGCCGTCCCTGCCGGCATCCTCCCGCTGTGCGCCGTCCATCTCCGGGACAGGCGCCTCGGCTTCCTCCGGGGGATTGCCGCCGAGCCATGCGATCAGCCGGACAATGCCGCGCATGACCGCGCCGGCAGCCGCAGCAAGCAGTTCCCGGAAAGCGCGCATCAGCGCAAAAAACCAGCCGCGAAACAGAAACAGCACCGCGATCGTCAGCATGACGCCGCACACCAGCATCAGATTGCTGCGGCGAATCTCCACCGGCACCGCAGCCCCCGTGTGGCTTCTGCGGCTGACCATGCGGTACAGCATAAACTGATTGCGCAGGAGAAAATAAACCGCCGAAACCGTACACATCACCGAAAACAGGAGCGTTTCCGGCACGGGCAGCGAGACCGCCCGGAGCATCGGCGCAGCAAGGACGGTTCCGGTTGCAAATCCGAGATAAGCGCCGAACGGAAAGAGCTTTTCCGGCGGTTCATCCGCGCCCGACATAACCGTAAACTGCGTGAGGACGGCGAGGGCAGCGGGAATCACGAGCTTCCCTGTCAGCAGCCGGAGGATTCCGGTGCCGCAGGCAGCAGAGAGGAGCGCGAAGATGACGCGCAGGCGTCCGGCAGCCGAAGCATTCCGCATCCGGAAGCTGAGCCGCGCCGTCACGGCGCCCGCCGCCGCAAGCAGAAACAGCGCCGCACAGCAAAACGCAATCCGCGAGATGCCGGAGAAAACCGAGAGCATCAGCACCCAGAGCGGGAACCATTCCCCGCTGCGGCAGAGCAGCGCCCCGCCGGTCAGTATCCTGCCGTGATTTTGTTTCTGCATCCGCACCCTCCTTCCTCTGTGCATTTATACCATTGTATCATAATTTTGCCCTGTTGTCAATCGGGAATTGTGCAGGTTTCTGCGTGGCTGTGATTCTATACAAGGGCATCGGGCGGGTTTTGTAGCACTATATAAATTTTATGAAAATGCTTGACTGTATTTTTTGTTTTTGATATAATGTTTATATCAGCACTGATTGCTGAAATTGTAAATTTACAGGAAGGGCGGTTTTATGAAATTAAAAAGGATGCGGCTGCTGAGCCTTGCGGCGGCAGTCAGCTTTGCGGCAGGGACGCTCCCGCAGGTGCCGCTGATAATGCAGAGTATTGCAATTACGGCTTCTGCCGAGACTTTGGAAGGTGAATATGAAGGATTGCATTACCGTTTTTATGATGACCATGCAGTTCTTTTCCTCGGTACGAATGAACGTGCCGAGGTTGTCATCCCTGCGGAGATTGACGGAACGCCTGTGACAGAAATCGGCGAAACAGCATTTAGTTTCTGTTCCGAACTGACAAGTATCACGATACCCGACAGCGTGACGAGTCTCGGCCGTGGTGCGTTTTACGGCTGTACCGGACTGACAAGCATCACGATACCCGGCGTGACGAGTATCGGCGATTCTGCGTTTTACGGCTGCACCGGACTGACAAGCATTACGATACCCAGCGTGACGAGTATCGGCGAAGAGGCGTTTCGCGGTTGCACGGGGCTGACAGAGATCACGATGCCCGACAGCTGGAGAAGCTTCGGTAATTGTGTAGGTAATCGTATGTTTTCCGGTTGCGAAGCGCTGACAAGCATCACGATTCCCAGCGTGTGGTACATTGGTAGTGAAGTGTTTTATGGCTGCAAAGCGTTGACAAGCATTACAATACCCGACGGTGTGAGGAGTATCGGCGATTCTGCGTTTTACGGCTGCACCGGACTGACGAGCATTACGATTCCTGACAGCGTAACAAGCATCGGAAATACTGCTTTTAGTAACTGTACCGGACTGAGCGAAATCCATGTAGATGAAAACAATACTGCTTTTGCATCTGTGGACGGTGTCCTCTTTAACAAGGATCTCACAGAACTCATCCTTTGCCCGCGTGCAAACACCAGACAGCAATATACCGTTCCGGACAGCGTGACGAGTATTGGAGATCATGCGTTTTCCTACTGCGACGGACTGACAAGCATCACGATTCCGGACAGTGTGACGAGTATCGGCAAAAGTGCGTTTTGGGAGTGTGCAGGATTGACAAGCATCACGATTCCGGACAGCGTGACGAGAATCGGCGAATATACATTCACGGGCTGCTCCAGTCTGACGAAGATTACGATTCCGGACAGCGTGACAAGTATCGGTTACTATGCGTTTGCCGGCTGTTCCGGACTGACAAGCATCACGATTCCGAAGAGCGTGACGAGTATCGGTATAGATGGGCCGAGTATCCTCTATCCAGCAGTGTTCCAAGACTGTTACAACCTGACAATCTACGGCTACGCCGGCTCCGAAGCCGAAACCTATGCAAATGATTTCAGCATTCCGTTTGTTGCGCTGGACGGCGCTGCTCCGACAACCGGCGACCCCGACGGCAACGGCGAGGTTTCGGTTGAGGATGCGCAAATTACCTTGCAGGAGTATACAAATCTGCTTGCGGGCAAGCCCGCCGCTTTGAAGCCTGCGCAGGCTGCCGCGGCAGATGTCAACGGCGACAGCGCAGTGACGGTTGAGGATGCGCAGTTGATTCTGCAATATTATACAAACAAGCTCGCCGGCAAGGATGTAAGCTGGGAGCAGCTTCTCTCGCAATAATATGATACAGCGGCTCTCCTTTTCGGGGGAGCCGCTTCTTGCATTCCGGGACATAATATGCTATAACCGGGCAGTGCCCGGCTCCGTTTTAACGCCCCGGCAGTTCTCCAACAAACTTTTCTTCATCCGCTCCCATTGCCTTTTCCTGCATAATATGATATAATAAAGCTCAAGAACCGCAAAGGAGCGATTATCATGTATCAACCGAAAAAAATCATTGTTGTAACGGGGCATTTCGGCTCCGGCAAGACCAATTTCTCGACGGCGCTGGCGCTTTCGCTTTCCGCAGCGGGCAAGGCGGTGACGGTCGTGGACTTTGACCTTGTGAACCCGTACTTCCGGACGGCGGACTTCAAGGAGGCGTTTGCCGCGCACGGCATCACGCTCCGCGCCCCGGATTACGCGAATACCAATGTTGACATTCCGAGCGTGCAGTTTGACCTCGGGGGGCTTGCCGCAGGCGAGGGGCACCTCATCATCGACGTCGGCGGCGACGAGGACGGCGCGGTGGCGCTGGGGCGGTATGCACATGTGCTGAACAGCTATGCGGAGACCGGCGAGCTCGATATGCTCGCAGTTGTGTCGTTCCGGCGATATCTGACGCGCACCGCCGGGGAGACCGCCGCATATTTGCAGGGCATCGAGCGCGCTTCCCGCATGAAGCTGACGCATATTGTCAATAACACGAATCTCGGCATGGAGACAACCGCGGAGATGATCGCGGAGAGTATGCCGCAGTGTGAGGCGCTCAGTGCGGCGACGGGGCTGCCGGTCGCGCTTGTGACCGTACCGGATTTTGTCGAGCCGCCCGCGCTGCCGGGATACGATGTGATGCAGGTGCCGGTTGTGGTGCGGCTGCCGTGGATGCCGCAGTCTGAGGCGCTGAAATGACGCCGCAGAAGCCGCAGCCGGAGCGGGTGCAGTGGGGCGGAAGCGCACTGCTGGCGCCGGTGCCGCCGGTTCTGGTGACCTGCTGCAAGGAAGGCAGGGTCAATGTGATGACAGTTGGCTGGACGGGCATTTGTGCGACGCACCCGCCGATGACGTATATCTCGGTTCGCCCGACGCGCTTTTCGTATGGGATCATCAAAGAAACGGGCGTATTTGCGATCAATTTGCCGACGACGGCGCTTGTGCGTGCGGTAGATTTCTGCGGGGTGCGGTCTGGGCGCGACACGGATAAGATTGCGGTATGCGGGCTGCATTTGACGGAGCCGGAGGGATTTGCGGTGCCGGTGATTGCGGAATCGCCGGTGAGCCTGCTGTGCCGTGTGAAGCAGGTAATGCCGCTTGGCTCGCACGATATGTTTCTTGCAGAGATTGCGGGGACGTCGGTTGACGGGCGATATGTAGACAGCAAGGGGAAATTGAATTTGCAGCAGAGCGGGCTGCTGGCATATGCGCACGGGGAATATTTTGCGCTGGGGCGCAAGTGCGGGGAATTCGGGTATTCTGTCCGCAAAGCCTCGGTGAAGAAAAAGAGGGGATCTCAGTTAAAGTAGCCTGCTGTTTTGCTTTATGGTTTCTTGGTTTATCAGTCTGGCTTTCTTTATTTTTTGTCCGGTTTACTTTATCATTTTGTTCGGTTTTCTTGAATTTTTTGTCCGGTTTTCTTTATCTTTTTGTCCTGCCATTTTTCCTGCTGGGCGCAGGGGCGCAATTGCGAGGGGAAGAACCACAGGGAGCGGGAAGTCGTCACTTCGCTGCGCTCCGTTCCGGTCTCCCCTCTCCCTAAGGTTCTCCCCCTCGCGCATGTTTCGCTTTGCGAAACTGCGCAGTTTGCTCCGCAAACATGCGCTCCCTCTTTCCTTACCTACTCCTCTCTGATTTGCTCGCCTTTTGATTCTGAGAAGCCAATAGGCGAAAGCGAAACCGGGCTCAGAAAGCGCAAGGTTCTCCCCCTCGCGCATGTTTCGCTTTGCGAAACTGCGCAGTTTGCTCCGCAAACATGCGCACCCTCTTTCCTTACCTTCTCCCCTCTGTCCGCTCGACTTTTATTGGTATGGAACCAGAGAG
>Ga0247608_10003090_pt1 | contig 19836 bp, 25 predicted proteins | sample 176DNAGHGlowgp2_FD_193490 | JGI IMG/M metagenome (GOLD analysis project Ga0247608, IMG submission 193490) | Sheep rumen microbial communities from Palmerston North, Manawatu-Wanganui, New Zealand - 1766 DNA GHGlow gp2 | ecosystem: Host-associated > Mammals > Digestive system > Stomach > Rumen ...
CGAGATGTATGCACTGGTTACAATACGGCAATATCCTGGCTGAAGGAGAAAAAAGTGGATATCTCAAAAATCATTGTTGCAGGGCCTTCCGCCGGAGCTCATTTGTCATCCATTCTGTGCTACAGTCGGAAGGTTCAGAAGAAATATAATGTGGATATTTCAAATATCATAGGTTTTATCGGAACCGGAGGGCCATACAGTTTTCGTGATGATCAGTCTTTTACTGTCAGGATGTTGCTGAATCAGCTTTTTCGTAAGAATTACAACAGGCGAAATGGTGAACCGGTATCTCTTATGTCAAAGAATCATATACCGATGCTGCTTATTCAGAGCAAACATGACGGACTGATCGAGTATGGCTGTGCGGAGGATTTTGCAAAAAGAGCAGAAGCACTGGGAAACTTCTGTGAGTTGTACGAGGTGAAGGATAAGAAGAATACGCATTCGTGGTATACAGCAGGAATGTTTTTGGAAACAAGGAAAGATAACATGGGATTGGATAAGTTCTTCACATGGATTGAGGAGAAGTAACAGTGGGATCATTATTATAACATTGTTAAAGGGGATACAGAAACTTGATAAGAAAAGCAGAACCAAAGGATTTATCCAGGATTGCCGAGATTCTGGTGTTTACAAAAAGAATGAAGTACAGAGCAATCTTTCATAATGATGAATACTCTTTTAACGAGTTGCAGGTAGTTAAGGTTGCCGATGAATTCAAGGATCCGGAGCTCCTCGATAAAGTATGGGTATACGATGATGGCATTATTAAGGGAATGCTCCATGCAGTTGCACCTATCGCACTGATTTGCATTCCGCTCTGATGAGAATTTGAGGCACTTTCCGATGAGTGGAAGGTGGTTCTTTTCTATTGACAAAAGAGTTAGATTGAAATAAAATGACACTATGTCATTTATATTTCGGGGTGATGAAATGCCTAAAGTGTCAGATGAATATTTTGAACAGAAGCGAAAAGAAATTGTTGATGCAGCCTATCGAGTGTGTATGAAGAAACCTATAACCTCCGTTGAGATGAAGGATATCATAGCTGAAACTGGTTTTTCCCATGGAGTGATCTATCGCTATTACAGTGAATTGGATGAAGTCCTGCAGGATCTGGTGATCCGGATTAACAGATCAAATCGGATCGATGAAAGACTTATGGAGATACTGGATCGCTATAAGATCGGAGAATGGAAACGGACAGTGAAAGAGGTTTGCGGTCTGCTTGCATCATACCTGGAGGAGACTGAAATTGATATTCTGAAGCTTTCGATATATTCCGATGTCCTTGCCATGAATGATCCGAAGCGTGTGATGCGGATCGCTTCCAGACTGGATAAAGATGATAGGAGTCCCCTTTTAATCCTGGAAGCTATGATGCAGAGGTTCCTTGAACGGGTTGTGTATGAGGAAAAACTGCACCCGATAAGATCCACGGACGAGATTCTTCATTTTGTGGTTGCTACTTTTCACGGGATTCAGACAGGGTATGTGCTGTCCAATTGCTATAAGACGGAGCACATCACTGAGCGATACAAACCGTCAAAGATGTTTGACTGCCTGGCGGATTCAGTGATCTATATGATGGGAGGTTGATCAGAATGATATTTCATACATTTGGTGATGTTTCTAAGAAACCGGTACTCCTGATTCACGGTATGCTGAATCCATGGCAGTTATGGGAAGAAGCAGCAGAGCATTTTTCAAAGGAATGCTATGTGATCGTTCCGGAGCTGGATGCCCATACGGAGGAGGAGACAAGCACTTTTGTCTCCGTGGATGATGAGGCAAAGGCGATTCGTGAATATGTTATCAACGAGTTTGGAGGAAAACTCTTCATGATCTGTGGCGTCTCCATGGGTGGGCGGATCGCTGCGACGATTGCAGGTCTTCCGGGTATTTCCACCGAACATCTGGTGTTGGATGGTGCTCCGCTCATGGCTATGCCGAAATTTCTGATCCGATTCATGACCAATAGTTATATCAAGATTATTAAGAAATCAAAGGCCAGAGATCCGAAGACGCTGGCCAGCTGCAGGAGAGATTTCCTTCATGAACGGTATATCGATGATTTTCTGAAGATCGCAGACCATATCGAGGATACATCCATTCGGAATATCCTGAGCAGTGTGTTCAGTGCTTTCGATTACAAAACCTATGATCCAAACTGCAGGATACTCTTCATGCATGGTACAAAAGGAAATGAGTCCGTGTCCAGAAAGGCAGCGCTTAAGATGAAGGAAGTGAATCCGCAGACAGAGATCCGTGTATATGATGGGTATGCCCATGCGCAGCTTATGAGTTTTGAGCAGTCCAAATGGATCCGGGAGGTGCAGGGCTTTTTGGACAAGGAGTGATTTTTCTGTACACCAGAGCACATAGGATACTATGCGGATAAAGGCTGCGAAGTATTGACGATTGAAGAGTGCATGGGGGAAAAGGAGGCTTGATATCATGAGATTGGACGGTTTTGGGTTATTGGTCGAGGATATGGCAAAGATGATTCGCTTTTATAGGGATGTGCTTGGATTTGAGATCAAGGAAGCGGAGGATACTTCCAACGTATATCTTGTGAAAGACGGAACGCTGTTTCTTCTGTACGGCAGGAAAGATTTTGAAAAGATGACAAACCGCCGGTATGAGTATGTTAAGGGACTGAATGGCCATTCGGAAATTGCGTTTTATGTAGATACCTTTGATGAGGTTGATGCTGCGTTTAAGAACGCGGTAGAGAATGGGGCGACACCAGTATTGGAACCTGAATTAGAGCCATGGGGACAACGGACCTGCTATATTGCTGATCCGGAAGGAAATCTGATTGAGATCGGTTCCTGGAATAAACCTTTTGAAGAGAAGGATGAGGGGAGGTAAGCTGCGGTGGCGTTTGATTTCAAGAAGGAATATAAAGAGTTTTACATGCCAAAGAATAAGCCTGACATTGTAACGGTGCCGTGTATGAATTATATTGCTGTGCGTGGTTCTGGTGATCCGAATCAGGAGGATGGGGAATACAAGCAAGCTATCGGATTGCTGTATGGGATTGCCTTTACGATCAAGATGAGCAAAAAGGGCGATCACCAGATTGACGGTTATTTCGATTATGTTGTTCCGCCGCTGGAAGGATTCTGGTGGCAGGGAGCCGCTTCGGCGAAGCCGAATTTGAATGCGGCGACCGTCGCGCCGCCGACCGAAGGGAGGGGGCAATACCCGCAGGGAGCCGCTTCGGCGAAGCCAAATATGAATGCGACGATTGACTATGCACGTAAAGGAGATTTCCATTGGATATCTGTAATCCGTCTTCCTGATTTTGTGACAGAGGAAGATTTTCGATGGGCTGTCAATGAGGCAACGCAAAAGAAAAAAATGGACTTTTCCAATGTTGAGTTCCTGACAGTTGAAGAAGGACTATGCGTACAGTGTATGCATATCGGCCCTTATGATGATGAGCCTGCTACGGTTGCAATGATGCATGAGTTCATGGAACAGCAGGGTTATGAGTTGGATATTACGGATAAGCGCCTTCATCATGAGATTTATTTGAGTGATGCCAGAAAGGTTGCTCCGGAGAAGTTGAAGACCGTGATCAGGCATCCGATCAAGGCAAAGGGGGAATAGTTTATGGCATCAACGAAAGAGTATCTGGATTTCGTCTTAGAGCAGCTGTCAGGGCTTGATGAAGTTAGCTTCCGAGCGATGATGGGTGAATATATACTTTTTTTTCGAGGCAGAGTGTTCGGTGGTATTTATGATGACAGGCTTCTGGTAAAGCCTGTTCCGGCGGCAATGAAACTGATGCCGGATGCAAAGAGAGAACTCCCGTATGATGGGGCGAAAGAGATGATTTTGGTGGATGATGTTGATAACCGGAAGTTCTTATGTGAGCTGATTGAAGCAATGTATGATGAATTGCCTGTACCGAAAAAGAAATGAGATCAAGGTCTGGTCCGGGGGATTGGGCGGCGGAGCCCCCAACAAGCGGCTTCCATGGACAAATTGTCCATGGAAGCGTTGCTTGTCAGAACTTCAGATTTTTTGGCATGAGTTGAATTGCCCCAGAAACAGAAGAGAGAGGAAGAACTGGGGCAATGCCCCAGAAACGTGAATGGACGGAAAAGCTGGGGCAATGCCCCAGAAATAGAAAAATGGCAGATGATCGACAGCGAAGAGAGGAATGCGCCGGTTGTCTGCCGCTTTTCATTATTCTGAAATGCGGGTACATCCATTGTTGGAAAGGCTGATTTCTGAACAAATTGTTCTGTGCTTATGTGCCAATCGTGGAGGGATAGTTTGATACGAATAAGGTGATCGGATAATTCTGACATTACCCATGATGTCAAGCTTGGTCACTGGGGACCAGGCTAGTGACCAAGCTGTGACCAGGCTGATGGCTTTTGGATTTTTGCTCTGAACCCAGGAGTGAAAAGGAAATCAAAGGGGATTTATGGATTAGTTCGGACAGATATGTTCGGTAAATGAATATTTTATGTCATAGGTGATATAAGTGATCGGTGGCAAATCTTACATAATTGGTGTCGGTTTCTTATCTGAGTTTTTATGGTGGGAGGCTCACAGTTATGGTAGAATAAGGCCATGGGATGGAAAGATGAACAATGAGAAGGAGACGTCGAAGTGGGTGGATCAAAACCGACAGGTACAGATAAGGATCTTGAGTGGGAAGAAATTGAGATGGAACATATAGTCCGGGATCAGTGGATTGATTTCAGAAAGTCCACATATAGATATCCGGATGGGCGGGTGTTCTCTCCGTATTATAGTTATAGCCGGCGGGATTATACGGTAATCGTTGCTACCGATGAAGAAGGAAATTATATTTGTGTCCGTCAGTTTCGGCAGGGAATTAAAGAAGTTACCACGGAGTTTCCGGCAGGAGGGATTGAACGTACAGATGGTAAGGAGTATGGCAATAAGGATGCTGCGGAAACGGCACTTGATTGTGCGAAAAGAGAGCTGGAGGAAGAAACCGGATATATTTCTTCGGATTGGACGCATTTGATAACGGTACCTTCCAATGCTACGATAGCAGATAATTATGCCTATATTTTTATGGCGAAGAATTGCCGGAAGACTGGAGAACAGCATCTCGATGAGACGGAATACCTGAATGTAGTAAAACATACAGCAGATGAGATTGAGTCCATGATTTTTAGTGGAAAATTCCAGCAGTCCGTTCATGTTATGGCATGGCTTCTGGCTAAAGATGCTAAGTCAACATTTTAAGAGGATGGGACAGAATGAAAATGATGAATAATGATATAGTTTTGTTTGAGACAAAAGATAAGGAAATAAAATTATCTGTATCTGTGGATAATGATACAGTTTGGTTAAGTGCAAATCAAATGGCTTTATTATTTGACCGGGATGAAAAAACCATTCGTAAGCATATAAATAATGTTTTTAATGAGAATGAACTTGATCGAACCAACAACACGCAAAAAATGCGTGTTGTTGGTGTTAAGCAAAAAGTACCATTTTATACTTTGGATGTTATTATTTCAGTAGGATATCGTGTAAAATCACAACGAGGTACGGAATTTCGACAGTGGGCTAATGGAGTACTTAAGCAGTATATTATTCAGGGCTATGCAATCAATGAAAAGAGACTACAGGCTCTTGAAAAGACCGTAGAAATTCAGACCAAAATGCTTGCGGATGCGTTGGATGTGGAAGAGGCAGATATTCTGAAGGCAGTTAATCAATATACCGAGGCACTTACGCTGCTTGATCAGTATGATCATCAGGTTGTACCAAGACCCGAGGGGAATGCACCAGTTTATAGAATTACATATGAAGAATGTAAGTCAATGGTAAATGCCATGAGAGATTCCTTCCAGACAGATGTATTTGGGGTTGAAAAAGAGAAAGGCAAGGTTGAAGGGATAATAGCAGCTGTATACCAGAGTGCATTTGGTGAGGATTGTTATCCGTCATTAGAAGAAAAAGCTGCAAATCTCCTTTATTTCATGATAAAAGATCATCCATATGCTGATGGATGTAAACGCATAGCAGCATCTTTATTTTTGGAATTTCTGGAAAAGAACAATGCACTTTTTAGAAATGGTCAGAAGATAATCAGCGATGGCGCTCTCGTCGCAATTACACTTATGATTGCTGAATCAAGACCGGAAGAAAAGGATATAATGGTAGCGCTTGTTATGAATTTCCTGACGATTTAGATATGGAATTAGCAAATCAAATCGAGATTTGTGGAGATATTATTATGAATGAACTTTCTTTTCAAGGTGTGAAAGTAGCTCTTGTCAATAATGGCAAAGTATTAACTATATTAAGAGATAACTTACCGAACATTCCTTATCCTAATATGTGGGATTTAGCTGGAGGCGGGAGAGAAAACAAAGAATCTCCATATGAAACAATGCGAAGAGAAGTAATAGAAGAACTGAATATTGATATACCTGAATCAAATATTACATGGATAAAATGCTATGATAGTATAACAAAGCTTGGTGAAAAATCTGTATTTATGGTTGCTAACATTAGTGATCATCAAATAGAAAGCATAAGATTTGGAGAAGAGGGACAAGGCTATAAAATGGTATCTTTCAGAGAATTCCTCGAAGATAAAAATGTAATAGAGCAATTGAAAAATCGTTTTTCAGATTATTTGAATAAAGAGAGTGATAAATTTATGAGCGAATTTGCTAAGCCAAATTCAGGGTTGTCGGGATAATGTGGTAGTAATTTGTTTTCCAGGATAATGATCGACTGCGTTTTGTGCGCTGTTATATGGTGTTAAAGAGACTTGCTGAAAGTGTCATGAAGCCTTATTATATAAGGAGTTATTGGAGAATGTTCACCCTATGGTTTCGTTTGGGTTTATATCGTTTCGGCAGAAGCCGCGAAGCTGATAAGGGAACAAACAAGGGAAAGAAAACAGGGCAAAACTAGATAACACCAGGCGATGGAATGTCAGAGATATGCGTATTTACGAAGGGCAGCTTCAGAATTGAAAATGCCTGCCGTTAACGCAGACTACATCAGAAAATGCGCCGGAAATGACTTCACGTCCATCGCCGCGTCCCTGAAAACATACCGCGACGTCGGCGGCAGCACTGCCGAAAAAGACGCCGCCGTCGATAAGGCGATCATGAAATACAAGGACGAGACCAAAGTGCTCCCGGAGGAATTCGCAGACAAGGAGAGCCGGGACAGCACCCCCCTTATCGGCGGCCGATGATACAGACGTTTTCTGTTATGGTATCACGCAAGATACTATGTCAGAAAAATCTGCGTACTTGATATAAATTCGAAATACGTTAAGATATAAATACCAGGAACAAAACAACGATTATGAATCACAAGAAGGGGAAAGAAAATGAAGAAGACGTTTGGAGCAAAAATTGGATTTGTACCGTATGCGTCAGTGATTATCGGAACGTATGATGAGAATAACAACCCGGATGCTATGAATGTGGGCTGGGCTATGCAGGTTGGTTCAAAGGAAGTTGCAATCAACATTATCCAGCATAAGACTTTGGACAATTTGGAGATCAATAAGGCGTTTACGATGGCATTTGTGACCAAAGAGACTTTGGCGGCATCGGATTATGTTGGCCTTGTGTCGGCAGCCAAGGTACCGGATAAAATCAAAAGATCAGGACTGACCTGTGTCAAATCCCCTTATGTAAATGCTCCCGAATTTGAAGAATATCCGATGACCTTCCATTGCGAGGTGATTTCGATCAAAGAGGAATTTGGCAATACCAGAATCGTGGGCAGAATCAAGGAAACTACCATTGATGATCAATATATCGGAGAGGATGGAATTCCTCAGGTTCGTAAAATGAATATTGTGTGGTTTGAAGATACAAGCAAAGATTACATTATGATGGGAGAAACTGCTGGTAAGGCTTTTTCTGTTGGAAAAACTCTGATGGAATAAAGCATTCGTATCAGTTCCGGATTGCACCAAAGGGAAATATCAACCAGAAAATGGAGAAGAGGTAATTGTTATGTCCGGTGAGATCAGACAGAGGAAGATGCTGCCAAAGTATATCGAGGTACGCGGCGCAAAGGTTCATAACCTTAAAAATATCAATGTAGATGTCCCGCTTAATGAGATTGTAGCGATTGCAGGTGTCTCCGGATCGGGAAAATCGTCGCTTGCACTTGGTGCGTTGTATGCAGAGGGATCCCGCAGGTATTTGGAATCTCTCTCAACCTATACACGTCGGAGAATGACACAGGCGGAACGGGCGGATGTGGATGATGTCCGGTACGTACCGGCGGCGCTTGCGCTGCGACAGCGGCCGGGAGTTCCCGGCATCCGCAGCACGTTCGGCACACTTTCGGAGCTGCTCAATAGTCTGCGGCTGATGTTTTCCCGGCTAGCGAGCCACCGCTGTCCCAACGGGCATTACTGCCCTCCGTCTCTTTCTGTCGCGGCAATGCAGGAAATTACGTGTCCTGTATGCGGAGCGAAATTCTATGGCCCCGGAGCCGAGGAGCTTGCCTTCAACAGCACCGGCGCTTGCAAGACCTGCGGCGGAACGGGAGTCATCCAGACCGTGAACGAGGCAGCGCTGGTGCCGGATGATTCTAAGACAATTGATGAAGGAGCGGTCGTCGTCTGGGGGACACTCATGTGGTCACTGATGAAGGATATCGTGCGGACGATGGGCGTGCGGACAGATGTTCCATTTCGTGATTTGACGCCAGAGGAAAAAGAGATTGTTTATCACGGCGAGCTGAAGAAGCACCACATCCACTACGTCAATCCGAATACGCTGGAACCTGCGGAAATGGAATTTAATTATTACAGCGCGGTTAATTCGGTGAAGAATTCCCTTGCCAAGGTCAAGGACGAGAAGGGAATGAAGCGGCTCGAAAAATATCTGGAAGAAGACGTCTGCCCTGCCTGCCATGGAACAAGGCTCTCTGAGGCCGCACGCGCGCCGAGGCTTCGGGGTATCGGCCTGGATGAGGCGACGGCGATGACACTCTCGGAACTGATCCCCTGGGTGCAGGGTGTTCCGGCTTCTCTTCCGGAAGAAATGCGTCCGATGGCGGAAAATATCTGTGAATCCTTCATGGACGTCTCAAAGCGGCTGATGGACCTCGGCCTTGGATACCTGTCGCTTGATCGGGCAGCCTCGACGCTTTCCACGGGGGAAAGGCAGCGCGTTCAGCTCGCAAGAGCGGTCCGCAACCGCACGACCGGCGTACTCTATGTTCTTGATGAGCCGTCAATCGGCCTGCACCCCTATAATCTCAAGGGCCTGACTGGCGTGATGGACGATCTTCGGGCGGACGGGAACTCCGTTATCATCGTCGATCATGACACACAGGTTTTGAAGCACGCCGACTGGATGATCGAGATGGGAAAAGGAGCCGGAGCAGACGGCGGGACGGTAATTTCCGAGGGCAAAATCGAAGACATTTCGAAGAATCCGCGGTCTGTTATCGGGCCGTTCCTATCCGATCAGTATGAAGCAAGAATCCGTCCGGTTTTACAGACGGCTTCCATGTTTGCGAAAGGTGCCATACATTTGGAAACAGGGGTGATTCATACGGTGCACCCCTTGGATGTGCGGATACCAATGGGACGGCTTACCGTAGTGACGGGCGTTTCCGGTTCCGGCAAGACGACGATGGTGCTCGAAAGCCTGATTCCGGCGCTCAAGGCAAAGATCAGCGGGCAGAGGCTGCCGGCACATGTGAAAAGCATTGAAGCAAAAGGCATCACACAGGTCAAGCTGATAGATGCGACGCCGATCGGAATCAATGTGCGATCGACCGTGGCGACGTACGCGAATGTCCACGACGAACTCAGAAAAGTTTATGCAAAAACAAAAGACGCAAAGGAACGCTCCTTCAAGGCCGGAGATTTCTCTTATAATACGGGAAAGCTCCGCTGTCCGACCTGTGACGGAACAGGGGAGATCTCGCTGGACGTTCAGTTCCTGCCTGACGTGAAGATTCCCTGCCCGGACTGCCGGGGCTCCCGGTACAGAAGAGATGCTTTTGATATCCGCAGGAAGGCAAAGGACGGAAATGAATATAGTCTGCCGGAGCTCATGAATATGAGTGTGGATCAGGTGCTGCATGCGCTTGGGGGACTTAAATTCCTGCAACAGCGCCTCCAGGTGCTGCATGACTTAGGCCTCGGCTATCTGACCCTAGGAGAGGAAACGCCGGGACTTTCCGGCGGTGAGGCGCAGCGTTTAAAGCTGGCCAGTGAGATGGGAAAGGGCCAGAGCGACTCCGTATTTGTTTTTGATGAACCGACGATCGGACTGCATCCGCAGGATGTGAGGACACTGCTGCTTGTTTTTCAGACCCTGATCGACCATGGAGCAACTGTCATTGTCATTGAGCATGACCTTGATGTCATTAAGAATGCCGACTACATCATCGACATGGGACCGGGCGGCGGAAAGGAGGGGGGCAGGATTGTTGCGAGTGGCACTCCTGACGAAATCAAACAGTTTAATGAGAGCATTACCGGGCAATACATATAATAAGGTAAATAAATCCCGCGTAATATATGACACGATGTTGGGCAGCTGAAGAAAGACCTTCCGGGTATTACCAATACGATGCTCACCAAGGGACTCCGGGAACTTGAAGACGATGGTTTGATCACGAGAAAGCAATTCATCGAGATTCCACCGCATGTGGAGTATTCCCTGACGGAAATGGGAAGAGACCTGCTTCCGGTATTCTATGCGATTATGAACTGGGGCTTTAAGTATGATAAAGAGCTGTATGGAGATACAGAATGCAGGTAAAGGACGGTGGATAAGCAGATGGATTTTTTTGAATATGTCGCAGAGAGCAAGAAAGAAAAGGAGGCTCCTCTTGCTGCAAGGATGCGTCCTCAGACTTTAGATGAGGTGGTTGGCCAGGAGAATATTGTCGGGAAGGATAAGCTTCTTTACCGTGCGATTAAGGCAGACCGGATCAGCTCGGTTATCTTTTATGGCCCGCCCGGTGTGGGAAAAACAACCCTTGCGCGCGTGATTGCTAATACTACATCCGCTGATTTCCATCAGGTGAACGCTACGATTGCGGGAAAGAAAGATCTTGAGGAGGTTGTCGCAAAAGCGAAAGAGAATTTGGGCGGTTACGGAAGAAAAACGATTCTCTTTATTGATGAAATCCACCGGTTCAATAAGGCGCAGCAGGACTATCTGCTGCCATATGTGGAAGACGGCACGGTGATTTTGATCGGCGCAACGACAGAGAATCCGTATTTCGAAGTGAATGGTGCGCTTCTATCAAGGTCGAGGATTTTTGAACTGAAGCCGTTGTCAAAGGAGAATAAAAGGCAAAGAAGCAATGATTGGGCGCAATGAGATATTCAACGGCAACTGGTACTACTTCAAGGCCGACGGCTACATCGCGATGAAGGAATTCGTAAAGGGCTGGTGGCTCAACAAGGCCGGCGCATGGAAGAATTCGGTACGCTGCAGCTGGCATAAATCCGGCAGCAAGTGGTGGTACGGCGTCAAGGATGGCTGGTATGCAAAGAGCAAATCCTACATCATTGACGGAAAAACCTACGCCTTTGATAAGGATGGATACACGAAGTAAAGATAGTGATTTTGGCAGGACCCGGCATTATGCCGGGTTCTGTTCATTTGCGCGAGAAAGTGACAGTGACGAGAAATAGTTTTTGATTGTCGATATTTTCCTTATATGCTATATTTACAGAAGGAAATATGCGTGTGGCAAGATTAGGAGATTCTTCAGAAAGAGAAAGAAAAGACTATTGAAAACCGAAGGAGGGCAGAGCGAGTGATAAATACGAAACCATATTACATGAATCAGGCCGGTTGGACGTCTGACGAATACTATGGCTTGCACAGATATCTTCATCGGCTTTATTCTTCATTATGATAGAAAGAAAGATGAGATTCAGAGTATGAGCATATATTCTCTTGCCACATCATAGGAGACTTCTGTCCAGGTATGGTCTTCGCGGATTACGGCATTTGCTCGTCCTTCAGGATTGAGCTGATCGACATAGAGATTTGGCCCAAATAAATTTTGAATGCTAAAATAAACATGACGCACAGGTGTCGTGTTTACCCTGATATAATCTATTTGGAGCGAGGGCAGAATGAAGATGAAGAGAAGGATCTGACGGAGAGATAAAGGCTATGGATTACATCAGAGTTACCAAAGACAATCTGGAAAAGGAGCACATTTGCTGCGCCATTTCCAACAATAAGGATGTGCAGGTTTCTTCAAAGAAGGCGTGGCTGGCTGACCGCTTTGAAGAAGGTCTTGTGTTCTTAAAAAGCGTGGAGCGGGGGAAATGCTTTATCGAATATATTCCGGCGGAGAATGCATGGAATCCCATCGAGGCACCCGGGTATATGTATATCGACTGCCTGTGGGTGTCCGGTTCCTTTAAGGGGCATGGGTATTCCAGTGATCTGCTTTCCGCGTGTATCAATGACAGTAAAGAGAAGGGGAAGAAGGGGCTTTGTATCTTGGCAGCTGCAAAGAAGAAACCGTTCTTGGCGGACCCGAAGTTCCTGAAATACAAGGGCTTTGAGGTATGTGACGAGGTAGATAACGGGATCCAGTTTTGGTATCTGCCATTTGAAAGAGGGACTGAGCCTCCGTCTTTCAAAGAGTGCGCAAAGCATCCGCATATTGATGAGAAGGGATATGTGCTTTACTATACGAACCAGTGTCCGTTCAATGCAAAGTATGTGCCTGTTCTGGAAGAGACTGCGGAGAAGAACGGTATACCCTTCAAGGCAGTGAAGATTGAGAGCAGGAAGGATGCGCAGAATGCTCCGACTCCGATCACCACATATGCTCTGTTCTGTGAAGGAGAGTATGTCACGAACGAACAGATGAACGATAAGAAGTTCCTGAAGCTGGTGAACGGGTAAAAGCGGGTGTATCAAGATAAAAAACAACTCCCCATGCAAAAGGGTGCATGCAAGGCTGTGACAATTCTGTGACGGATGAAATGATAGAATGAGGACATCATCAACAGGAGGTACACAATATGAATCGTTTTGCAAAGTTTATGCGTGACTATAGTGTGGCCAGATTCCTGATCCCCCTGGGAGTTGTCCTGATCGCGTTCGGTGCGGTTATGTTTGGCATAATCGCAAAGCAGATCGGGTATAAGAAGGTGATTCCACCATAAGCCGGATTGAAATCTACGAAGAGGAGCATACAGAAGACGACACCCATTACGATACAACCTATACAACCTATGTGAAATACACGGTTGACGGGAAGGAATATGAGGCAGAACTCGGACAGTACGAGGGAGTAAAGGTAGGAGATAAGAAGACGATCATTTACAATCCGAAGAATCCGACGGAGATCTCTGAAAAGGTCAACATCATCGTTCCGATCGCGATCATAGCAGCAGGAGCTGTATCTCTCATCGGTGCGATCATCAGTATCATGAGAACCAGAAAGAAGAATAAAGCATTGAGGAAGCAAGAGGAGGAATGGACGTATGGAAGGTAGAACATATAAGCTGCAGCCGGATAAAAACCTTATGCGGCAGGGATATTACATGGCAGACGAGAACGGAGAGATTGCTTACGAAGCAAAGGTCTTAAAGAACCCGATCTTCGGAGCGGCACAGGTGGATTTCATCAACCATAAGACCGGTCAGACCACACAGCATAAGATCGGCAAGGTGGTTACGAGTTCTATGTCCACGGGTATCGGCGGACTTGACTTTACGGATTTCCTGTCCATCAAGTCATCCTATAAGTATGACGGGGAGAAGATATGGGACTATCTTCATGCACAGGGTGTGCGTCTGAACTCACACATGAGTTCCGAAAAGATCGGAATGACCTATGAACTCAGTGTGAAAGGACAACCGATCGCAACGATCGCTTCCTCTACCCCGAAGGGAAAGAGTATGGTCACATTCAGCCATGTATATGATGTGACAGTAGCGGATGAAAATATCGATATGGCTTTTCTGGTTGCATTCTCCATTGCAAGAACCGAGCAGGTTTACTACAGCTGATGCAGCAGATGGAGATAAGTGCAGATAAACAAAGGACAGGTACGGCTTGGTTGGTTGTACCTGTCCTTTGTTTATCTGCACCTGCCATCCAATTTAGATCAGCAGGAAGACCAGCTGGATATTTCCGGAAATGATCGCATACAGAAGGATCCATGCAAGGGTGTAGGAATTTAGCGAATTTTTCCGGCTTCAGGTGACTATAGTTACCCGAAGCCGATTTGTTTTGATTTGAGATAATGAACCATCAGAGCATTATTTGCTGCCACGTGCTTCTTTGTTCTCGTATTTACCTTTCACAGAAAGACCAATCGTTCCGTCTGCGATTAGAGCGGTAACGTAGCCCGTAAAGCTGAAATCAAATCCGATATTCACCATATTGATGACTGATAGGATCAATGCTAATAGATCTAATCCGAGTATGACATAGAAAAGGATCCACGTTTTCTTTTTCCCGAGGTCCTTCCAAAAGACAAGGATCAGAAGATCTATGGCTTTAAAAGCATAAAGAATGCAAATGACGATTACTAACGGATTGACAGTATAAAAACACAGGTTGACGATGATCGACAGGACACATACTCCGACGTGCAGGAACATAAAGGCTTTATGGCAGCAGGGGGACGGGAGGAGAACCTGTTTCGGTGTATGATCCGGATATAGATAAGAGCTTTTTAAGTATCGCATATACAACAGTTGTCAATTTTCTTGATACGGCACCGACAGCTACCAGGTGATGTTTGCGAGTACCGGAAGAACAGACAGAACAGATAGACTCACCATTACGTAAAAACATCAACAAATACGTCAAAAATAAAAAGAAATTATTTTGATTAGTTGGAATTTCTTGTTGACTAATTCAGGGGATTGGGGACGTATAGTCCCCAACAAGCTATTAAAGGGTCCGTCCGACAAAGCCGGCGGGCCCTTTAGCGTTGCTTGTCAGAACTTCAGATTTTTTGGCATGAGTTGAATTGCCCCAGAAATGGAAGAGAGATGAAGAGCTGGGGCAATGCCCCAGAAACGTGAATGGGCGGAAAAGCTGGGGCAATGCCCCAGAAAAAGAGAAACGGCAGATGATCGGCAGCGAAGAGGAGAATGCGCCGGTTGTCTGCCGCTTTTCAGTTTCTCAGAATATCTATATTCGTTAGAGGGGGTGAAGATTTAAAAACAACCTGTTTTGATTATATGGAATGAGCAGTTGGTATGTGGTAGAATGGCGTCATAGGCGTATAACAGCAGAATTGATGAGTGGAGATATAGGAATGAACGTAAAGATTGCATTTATACAGCTTCTTCCGGAACATAGTCTCGATAAGAATCTTGAGATTGGTAAGAATGCCTGTATCGAAGCAAAAGAAATGGGTGCTGATATAGTTCTGTTTCCGGAGATGTGGAGTGATGGGTATTATCTTCCGCAAGATGAGACAGAATTGAATAATCTCTCAATCGATAAGGATAGTGATTTTATAAATGAATTCCGAGAATTGGCGGCTGAATTACGGATGGCTATTGGCATTACATTTTTGGAAAAGAATGATCCACGTCCACTTAACTCGGTCATCTTCTTCGACAGATATGGTAGGGAGATTCTGCACTATTCAAAGCTACATACGTGTGCTTTCGATGCCGAAAAGGTATTATCAGAAGGTGATGATTTTTATGTGACGGATCTTGATTTCGGGAGAGGAACGGTTAAGATCGGATCTATGATCTGCTTCGACAGAGAGTTTCCTGAAAGTGCCAGAATACTGATGCTGAAGGGGGCTGAACTGATCCTGGCACCGAATGCCTGTCCGATGGAAATCAACAGATTATCGGCGCTTAGAACGAGGGCTTATGAAAATATGGTTGCGGTGGCAACATGCAATTATCCGGAAGGGCATCCGGATTGTAACGGCAGATCAACGCTATTCGACGGCGTTCCCTGGCTTCGCAATGAACCGGGATCGAGAGACATGTGTGTATTTGAAGCTCCTGGGTCAGCAGGCGTTTATGTCGCGGATCTTAATCTGGATAAATTGAGAGCTCACAGAAGTCAAGATATCATGGGGGATAAGTACAGACATCCTCACAAATATGGTATTCTGGCAGATGAGAATGTTAGAGATGTTATTGGTGGGGATTTTGTACATTGGTAGGATTCTCCCAAGCTTTTCGAAGTGGAACATGTAAGGTGAATAGCAAATATGGAAGATTGTGTTTTTTGTAAACTTGCATCAGGTGAGATACCAGGAATGAAGGTCTATGAAGACGAGCAGACATTCGCATTCATGGATATAGCAAAGGATGTGGATGGACATATACTGGTCATACCTAAAAGACATTTCAAGAATGTTTTGGATTGTGATGATGAAACACTATGTTCTGTAATGAAAACAGTAAAAAAGGTTTCACAACATCTGACGGATAATTGCGGATATGAGGGTGTTAACCTTCTAAATGCAAGTGACGAGAGTGCGGGACAATCAGTGCCCCATTTTCATATCCATATTATTCCAAGAAAGCAGGATGATCAGATTGATGCCTGGCCGAAATTTGAAGGGGCAAAACAGGATTTACAGGAAGTCTATGATAAAGTGAGAATGTGAGTTTCCATATATGACGGCGACAGAATTGTTGCCATGCCGGATAAAATTCCGTTTTACGAGAAGTTTGGATTCTCTGCAAATGAGGCTCAGAGGCTTAGAATCATGTATCAAGTACACGGATAAGAAGAGGTGTTGATATATTATGGAAATAGAGTATAGACAAGCGGTTATAGATGATGCTGAGTTACTGGTAAATATCTATAATGTTTCATTTTATGACGATTATGTGCGATATGGTTCGTGTCCGGGATATGGACAAACAAAAAAAATGATGGAAGAGTCAATCAGCAAATATCTGAAACACATCATACTATGCGATAATGAACCTGTTGGTTGTGTATCGTGCATTAAACTGGAAAATGGATTGTATGAGGTCGGTTGTTTGTGTGTTATACCTGAGTATCAAGGCAAAGGAATTGGGACACAGGCAATTCGATTTGTAAAGACATTTTATGAAGATTGGGAGAGGCTCACTTTAGTAACACCGATAGACAAGAAGGAAAATGTGAAGTTTTATACTGAAAAATGCGGTTTTCGTATAGAATCAACCGAAAGAGACGGAAATGTAGAACTATTTCGGTTTGTTGCGGAAAGATAATGGTGAAATGAATTTGGAATAAAGGAGGACGAGCAAATGAAGTTAAGTGCAAGAAATCAGTTTAAGGGAACTATCGTTGATATCCAGGAAGGTGCTGTGAATGGTATCGTAAAAATCGACATCGGCGGAGGCAATGTCATCTCATCCACTATTTCCATGAATGCCATAAAGGAACTGGAACTGGAGGTCGGCAAGGAAGCCTATGCAGTGATCAAGGCGACATCTGTAATGGTGGGAGTGGATGAGTGATATGATCCTGATCAGTGAATGTCTTGCAGGTATCCCATGCAGGATGGACGGAAAAAGCAAGATGATTCCGGAGCTGAAGGCTCTTCTTGATTCCGGAGAGGCAGTTGCTGCCTGCCCAGAGGTTCTCGGGGGGCTGCCTACACCCAGGGATCCCAGTGAGCGGCAAGGCGAAAGAGTAGTCAGCTGTACGGGGAGAGATGTGACTGAAGAATTCCGCAGGGGTGCTGAAGAGGCGCTCAGGATCTATAGGGAGAATGGTTGTACCATGGCGGTGCTGAAATCCGGCAGTCCTTCCTGCGGATGTGGATTGATCCACAACGGGAAGTTTGACGGAGGAATGATTTCCGGAAATGGCATCTGCACAGAGCTCTTCTTGGAAAATGGAATTAAAGTCATCACAGAACAGGAGTATATGGACCAGTATGGAGGAAACTGATATGCCCCGTATAAAGAAAAAAAGAATAATTGGCGGTGGACTGATCAGTATGATGATTGTCATGATGTTCTCAGGTTGTGTTTCCAAAAGTAATCCAGAAGGAGCATCAGGGGAAATTATCTCCGAAACAGCATCGATGGATGATTTTATAACAGAGTTAGAAGGACGGGAGAATGTATTTCAGATCAAATATGAATCAGAACAAAAATTCAAATCGGACACTCCAAAACAGGCAAAAGAAGGGGAAAGAGTTGAAATAAAAGCATCGGTTATTATTGATGGTGGTTGGCATGTTTTTGTTGATGGAAATGAGATTGAAAGGTCTTCTTATACCAGTTCTTATTGGGGCTATTCTTTCGTTATGCCGGCAAAAGATGTTTTGGTAACGATAAAACCTTTTTCAAAACAGGAGGTTTACGAGAAAGACACCGACGCAGTAATTACGGAAGATATAATATCAGAAGAAGAACAGATGGTTCCGAGTGAAATGGAAAGAACGGGAGCTATTGGTGGATATTTTTTTATTCCGATAGAAGGTAAAGTGTTTCGGTATAATGTGTCATCCGGAGTTGTGGGTGCGAAGAAGAATAAACTGATCTTTTCATTTGTTGAGGATGCTTCAGGAACAAGCTATGAGCATTCCATTTATAGTCTGGAAGGGCATGATGATTATCGCATATTAGCCGACTGTTACAAAGAAAGCGGAAGCGATTTTACTGATGAGGTACAGCTCGAATACATGCCGGCTTTGAAGTCTGAAGAGGGTGAACTTGATAAGGCTATAGAGAGTGGCTTTGTGATTATGGAGAATGGAAGCGTGACCCATGGTAAGGAAAAATGGATCAGTTTTTACGAGAAAGTCACGGCCGGAGAAACGGCTGAAATAAGGCTGGGTTACTATTATCCCCTTGAGGGACAAGGGCAAATGTCCAGTGATCTTTATGAGGCGACTAAAGAAGATTACCCAACGTTTTATATGCGGGAATTGTGCTATGATGGAACGAAATTTGTCATTCGTCCGTTACATAGAGGAGAGAACGGTTACTTCGTATATGAACAGAAGGGCATTGACACTCCGGAGACATCGTGGAAATATCTGAAGCATTTCACAGGGCAACAACCGGATTACTGGGATGACAGATACAGGACTTACGACATGTATGTGCTGGTTAATAATGATGATGTTACCTGGAAAAAACTATTCTATGGTTCGATAAGCAGTACAGCCGGAGATTACATTCCTTATGATACAGTGTTTTGCGAATATGAGTGGAAATGATCGGAGGATAAGACAATGGCAAAGGTATTAGTAGCATACTTCTCGGCAACAGGCACAACCGGCATGGTAGCGACAGCCCTGGCGGAGGCTGCCGGTGCGGATCTTTATGAAATCACTCCGGAGGTTCCTTATACAAATGAAGACCTGAACTGGCGGGATGAGCAGTCTCGTAGTTCCCTGGAGATGAACAATCCGAAAGGCAGACCGCCCATCGGAGGGGATAAGGTTTCGAACATGGAGCAATACGATACGATTTTTCTCTGCTTCCCGATCTGGTGGTATGTGGCTCCCACGATTGTGAACACATTCTTGGAGAGTTACGATATGCATGGAAAAAAGATAGTTCTCTTTGCAACTTCCGGTGGATCCGGATTCGGAAAGACTCTGGAACGGCTTGAAGACAGTGCGCCGGGTGCGGCGGAGATCATGGAAGGTGTAATGCTGAACGGAGAGAAGAGCAAAGAAGAACTAAAGAATATAGTAGAAAAATACTTATAAAAAAAATACGTTAAAAACCGGAATTTAGGCGGATCTTATACCTAGTGTAGTGGCATATTGATAATTGAACTATTATACAACCTATGTTATACTGTAATTGTTGGTGATAACAGTATATACGGAGGTTACTCAATGGCTCGTCCGAAGAAGAATCATGTTCAACTATCAGATGCCGATATTAAA
>Ga0247608_10003093_pt1 | contig 19826 bp, 19 predicted proteins | sample 176DNAGHGlowgp2_FD_193490 | JGI IMG/M metagenome (GOLD analysis project Ga0247608, IMG submission 193490) | Sheep rumen microbial communities from Palmerston North, Manawatu-Wanganui, New Zealand - 1766 DNA GHGlow gp2 | ecosystem: Host-associated > Mammals > Digestive system > Stomach > Rumen ...
TTTTGCGTGTATGCAGATGATAGTTAATGTCTTAGTCTCTGTTATTGCGGCTTTTCAAAAAGTAGCATTATCTAATAGCTTTCTTGTAATAGGTAACATAATATCGCTAATCATTATATGCATTCTTAGAGTGGTTTCTCCTCCTTCTTTGATAGCCCTGGCATTCTCCATTGCGGCAATGCCAATACTTGTAACGTTGGTTGCAACCTTTATACTTTTTTATGGTAAATTTCGGGATGTGTCTCCCAATATTGGATACATTCGTACTAATCTTATTAAGGATTTGTTCAATTTAGGTTATAAGTTCTTTATTATTAATATTCAAGTGTTAATATTATATCAAAGTACAAATATTTTAATAGCAAATGTATCTTCGCCATTAGATGTTACAAATTATAATATAGCCTATAAGCTTCTGAGTTGTGCAATGATGGTCTACACTATAATTACCGCTCCTCTATGGCCTGCTTATACAGACGCCTATACTAGAGGAGATTTCTTTTGGATGAAAAGCATGCGCAGAAAAATGACAAAAATATTGCTGTTATCTATAATTGGATGTTTTTTTTTAGCTATTATGTCTAATCCTATATATAGCGTTTGGATAGGCGATAATGTATCAGTACCAAGTTTGATGACTTTTGTAGTTGCAATTTATGTTAGCATCTATTGTTGGATGAATCTGAATGGAACTCTAATTGTTGGAATGGGTAAGATTCAAGTGGAAACATTTTTAGTGCTTATAGGGATGATTCTTCATATACCATTATCATTGTATTTGGCCAAATTCTATGGTGCTTATGGCGTATTAATCTCACTTATTGCTATAAATATTATATATGCTATAGTTATGAATGTGCAAGTGGATAAGTTATTGAATGGTACAGCAAAAGGAATTTGGAAAAAATAGAATTATAGTTATGTTGTCTATGACAATTGCCTGATATTTTTATGCTTATTCTAAATAAGCGCAAATACGGATTGTTTAAAATAGGGAAAGATGCATCAATTCAGCATGCAACATTTGAAGGAAATAATGCTCTGGCATCTAACCTTATTATTAACAATAGTTCCATAGGTTTATTCTCTTATATTGGCTCTAATTCTATTTTTTACTATACAAAAATAGGACGCTTTTGTAGCATTGCAGATAATGTATGCGTTATTGGTGCTCATATTGGGAAACATTGTGTAATTGGTGCAAATTCTGTAGTTACGCGAGATATTTCTGATTATTGTGTGGCAGTAGGTGCTCCTGCTATAATTATTAAACGATATGATTTCAATGAAAAGAAATGGCAAAAAGTTGACGTTCATAAGGCTCATGGGGGGGTGGATATTCCATATCAAGAAAGTGAGCTTTTATTTGTGGCATAAGCATAAATTTATTCAATTATATTATTCAGATAATATTAAGAAACCACTTTATATAACACCCTTTTGTATAGAATTGGGTGAAAATGTAAATATTTGGTATAACGCGAGAATAGAAGGCGTAAGAAAATATAATAATACTTTGTTTACTCCACGGATTATTATTAGAGAAAGTGTGAGCATTCAGCAAAATATTCATCTAACATGTGCAAATCGTGTGGAAATAGGCGCTAATACCGCTATTGCGGCAAATGTCACAATTACAGATATTCATCACCCTTATATAGATGTAAATGTTCCGATAGAAAGACAAGATTTAGAAGTTGGTTTTGTAGAGATTGGTGATGAATGTAAGATATATAATAATAGTGTAGTCCTCCCTAATACTAAAATCGGTAAACATGTGACGGTTGGTGCGAATTCCGTTGTTCAAGGAAACATACCAGATTATTCAGTAGTTGTTGGTGCCCCTGCAAGGATTGTCAAAAGGTATGATTTCGAGCAAAAAAGATGGCGTAATACAGATAGTTTTGGTAAATTTGAAAAATAGCGAAAGGATTATGTTAAACCATCTCAAAAGGCTAAAGGCAGGATTTCATAACATTGTAGTACAGTATTTTAAACCATATAATCGTAAGAAATACGGTAAGATAGGTGAACATAGTATTGTAAAAAGTAATTCTCTGCTTGTACCTGAGAATATGTTCTTGGACGACTATGTTGTCATTCAAGAACAGACAAACTTCATATCTAATATGGGAAAACTATTCGTGGGTAAGTACTCGGTAATATCTTCTGGATGTACCATTATACCTGGGGCTCATAGTTTAACAGTCGGCGTCCCCTTTTATTTGGCTACAACAAATCATATCAATGATGATGAAGGAGATGTAATTATTGAGGAAGATTGCTGGATAGGGACGGGATGTATTCTTTTACCAAAATGTCATATAGGGAGAGGGGCGGTTGTCGGTGCAGGAAGTGTAGTAAAGAAAGAGATCCCTCCTTATGCGGTTGTGGTTGGTTCACCAGCAAGAATTATTGCAGCAAAGTTTTCATTCGAACAAGTATTAAAGCATGAGATCATTTTATATCCACCAAATGAGAGATTCTCAAAAGAAGAATTAGAAAGGATTTATGCAGTGTACTATAAAGAAATGCGTACTATTGGAGTAGATAACTTAAACCCAGAAGAGGTTAAAGAATTAGAAAAAATTCGTAAATCTTTTGGAATGACGAACTATAAAAATCATTAGATGAAAAGAGTATTGATAACCGGCGGCGCTGGATTCATTGGTTCACATATAGCGCTTAAGCTCATTGAGAAGGGATATGAAGTAACTATACTTGACAATCTGTTGGAGCAGATTCATGGTGCAGACCCAGGTAAGATATCCCCTCTGTATTGTAGTATAAAAGATAAAGTGCGCTTTATAAAGGGCGATGTTTGTGATAAGGCCTTGTTGGAACAAGCACTTGATGGTGTAGATTATGTAATCCACCTTGCAGCTGAAACAGGTACTGGCCAGTCAATGTACGAGATAAAGCGTTACATAGATGTTAATATAGGTGGTACAGCATTGTTGCTTGATATCTTAACCAACACTAAGAATCACGTTAAGCGTGTAGTTGTTGCGGAATCCCGCGCTATTTATGGTGAGGGCAAATATCATTGCGAGAAGTGTGGCGATGTTTATCCAATAGAGCGTAAGGATGAGGATATGGCAAAGGGTGACTTTGAGTGCCATTGTCCTAAGTGTGGCGGAAAGGTAAAACTAGTTGCTACCACAGAAGACAGTGCTATTCATCCTTCATCTGTGTATGGAATAGGAAAGCAGGTACAAGGTCAGTTAGTACACCTTATTTGTAAGAATATTAGTATTGAATCTGTATCTTTCAGATATCAGAATGTATATGGCCCTGGTCAGTCGCTGACCAATCCCTATACAGGAATTTTGAGTATTTTCTCAAACCGTATTAAGAGCCATAAGGGTATCAATATCTTTGAGGATGGAAAAGAAACCCGTGATTTTGTTTACATAGACGATGTGGTGGATGCTACCATTACTGGTATGGAAGTACCAGAGGCTAACGGCCATGTGTTTAATATTGGAACAGGCATAGCGACCGATGTTCTCACCGTAGCGCAAACACTCTGTAAGTACTATGGTATAGAAGTGCCCCTGACTGTATCAGGAAACTATCGTTTGGGCGATATTCGTCATAATTATGCGGACATTACTTTAGCAAAGCATATTCTTGGATTTGAACCCAAGTGGACATTTGATGCGGGTATCAAGCAATTCACAGACTGGGTGAATCGCCAGGATTTACTAACAGATAATTACGAGGCCTCTTTGGAGGAAATGAAACAGAAAGGCCTCTTTAAATAATAAAGTACTTATGAAAGTACTAGTAACAGGAGCTAACGGCTATATTGGCCGTCATGTAGTAAAAGCACTTTTGGATAAAGGTGCTGATGTGATAGCGTGTGATATTGTGACGAATGACATTGATGAACGAGCAGAACGAAAGACACTGAACCTCTTTGAACTGCCGGAAGGTAATGTGTTTAAACAGTTAGGTTCGCCCGATGTATGTCTTCACATGGCATGGCGCAATGGGTTTGTACATAATGCACCTACTCAGATTGGAGACCTCTCAGCCCATTATAAATTCTTGACCGCTATGATTGATGGCGGTTTGAAACAGCTTGCAGTGATGGGTACTATGCATGAAGTGGGTTATTGGGAAGGTGCTATTGACGAGAACACACCTTGCAATCCTATTTCTATGTATGGTATTGCCAAAGATGCATTACGCAGGTCTATGATTCTTTATTGCCAACAAAAAGAGTGTATTCTGCAATGGCTTCGTTGTTACTATATTTTAGGAGACGACAAAAAGAATAATTCTATTTTCTGCAAGCTGTTGTTAGCAGCAGAAGAAGGAAAGAAAACCTTCCCGTTTACCACAGGTAAGAACCAGTACGATTTCATCACTGTTGATGAATTGGCTAACCAATTGTCTGCAGCAGTGCTGCAAAAAGAGGTTGTGGGAATTATTAATTGTTGTACCGGCAAGCCTATGAGTCTAGCAGATAGAGTTGAGCAGTTTATTAAAGATCATAATCTTGATATTAAGTTGGAATATGGGGCGTTCCCAGACAGACCATATGATTCCCCATGCGAATACGGTGATGCAAATAAGATTAGCAAAATAATTAATAAGAAATAATGATAGGAATTGTAACAGTATTATATAATAGTGCTCCTGTATTAGAGGATTTCTTTCGAACCTTGAATGATCAGACATACAAGGATTTTGTTTTGTATGTTATAGATAATAAATCCAAAGACAACTCATTAGACGAAGCAGATAAACTCTCGAAGGCTGTTGATTTCAAAACTGTTATATTGCCCCAAGATACAAATTGGGGAATAGCAAAAGGTAATAACATTGGAATAGAGGCTGCATTAAAAGACAATTGTGAATATATCTTGCTTTCTAACAATGATATAGTTTTAGAAAAAACAGCTATAGAAGAACTTCTGAACGGGCTTCTAAGTGAAAAAGCCTCTTTAGTTGTTCCTAAGATTTATTATTGGAATATGGATAGAATTATTTGGATGGTCGGAGGTGATTTTCGATGGTTAAGAGTTAGAACAAATCATATAGGTGGTGGTGAGAAAGACCAAGGTCAATACAATTTTAATTCTATCAGAGAATATGCGCCAACTTGTTTCATGTTGATAGAATCAAATGTTTTTAATAGAGTTGGGATGATGGATGAAAAATATTTCGTCTATTTTGATGATACTGATTTTGTATGGAGAGCCGTAAAGAAGGGAAATGAAAGACTTTGCTATATTTTTAAGTCCATCATCTATCATAAAGTCAGTTTCTCGACGGGAGGCGGAGCTTCGGAGTTTACACAGAAATTAATGTTTAGAAATGTTGTCTACTTTTCTCTTAAACATTTTAATTATTTGCATTGCTTCTGTGTTTTCCTATATTTATTTTTCAAATTTATTTTAAAAGATTTCTGGACTCAGCCTTTAAAAAACTCACTTACAGAATTATCATGTTATAAAGAGGGTGTTAACCTATATAGGAATTTGTACAAATGATAGAATCTATAATAAGAGGACTTCCTTATTTTTTTGTCTTTTTTGTCTTGCTGTTTCTTTATCACAAAGACAATAATTATAAAAGAATACATGGGCGCTCAAATGTTATTATAATTAGATGGTCATACTTTATTCTCTTAGTCTTTATTGGATTAAGAGGATTTGTCATGACTGATTTTATAAGTTATTATCCCTTTTTTGAACTAATCCAAGATTTTCAAAGCCTTCCTCTCGTAATATTAGCTAAAGGATGGGAACCGGGTTTTGTTTATTATACATATTTCTGCAAATTGTTGTCATCCAACTATTTTGTGTGGATTTTTTTGTCAACAGCAATTGATTTGTGGCTATTATATATAGCAATAAAACGTTATTCGGTAAATCATATTTTATCGCTTATTCTTTTTTTTACTGCAGGAGGGTTACCTATTGAAATGAATATTCTCCGTAATGCCAAAGCTATTCTTCTGTTCCTTATTGCAATTAAATATCTACATGAACGTAAATTGATCAAATATGTTGGTTTAGTTTCATTTGCAATGGCTTTTCATATGAGTGCTGTTGTCTATCTTCCATTATATTTTGTTTTAAATCGAAGATGGCCTAAATGGTTCCTGTTAATAATATTTATATGCGGGAATATAATTCTTTTCACGCACATTAGCATATTGTCTGATGTACTATCTCAATTTACAATTGCCGATGATGACGAAAGCAAATTTGGATATTGGGCTAACCATCATATTGAAGGAAGAGATTCATATGGTTTATCCTTTGGTACTCTTGAACGTATTTTTACATATTTTGTATTACTCTATTTTTATGACGAATCAAGTAAGGAAAATTCATATATGCGTATATTCTTTAATATGTATATTTTTATCTTTATTGCATATTTCTATTTCTCGGAATCAACAATTGTTCTTCAGAGAATACAATATTTATTTATTCCTTGTTTTTGGTTTTTCTATCCATATTTGATTGGAAAATTTGTAAAAGAAAAGAGATATATTTTGAAAACAGCATTCTGGATCATTATATATATGAAACTATTTATGATAGGTACTGTTGCAAATAATAAGTATGAAAACCTGTTGTTTGGTATAAGTAAATATGAAGACAGAGTGGGGTTTACAGAACGAAACATGGGAATGTAGTAAGATAATTTTAATTGAACAATGTAGAAATGAGAATTATTTATCTTGATTATCAGACAAAGTCTATAACTGGGGGGCATAAATATAATGATGCTTTCTTGGATTATTTGAAGGGACTGTCTGGCGAAGCAATCATTAAGACTCCGAGTTGTGCTGCAATGTACTCATCTTGGAGGAAACTATTATCTCCATTTATGGAGCTCAAAAGATTTCGATTGTTTAAGAGGAATAGTCTTGTCTTTTGGGGAGATACGTCGTATAAACATCATTTCCTATTGGCTATGCTGGCTGTGTTATTTAAGAAAATACATTCATCAATTATTATCCATCATTTCTCATATCTTGGTGAAAAAGGATTGAAAAGATATATGATGATAATCCCGCAATACATATATATATCATTTTTTGATGATATTATTGTTCCGAGCCCATATACTTTTGATGTTGCAAAGAAATTATTTCCTAGGAAAACTATTTATTATATCCCTCTACCTTTTAAACATAATTTTAGTGTGTCGAATGATTATGAAAAGGGAAACCTCCTTTATGTGGGCACAATAGACAAAAGAAAAGGTCTTAAATATTTGATTGAAGCAATTGCTCTTATAAAAAGAGAAAGGAATGATTTTGATTTTAATTTAAACATTGTAGGAAAGATAACAGAGCAAGCATATTATCAAGGCATACTTGAACAAATAAGGATGCAGGGTGTTGAAGACAAGGTTAAGTTTTTAGGCCGAGTTAGTGATGAACAATTGGAGGAATGTTATAAGAAAGCTGAATTGTTTGTATTTCCTTCTTTGCTTGAGGGATATGGTATTGTGTTAGTTGAAGCAATGAGCAAAGGATTGCCAATAATTGCTTTTGATAATTCGGCAATTCCTTATTCTATCACAGATGGGGAGAATGGATTACTTGCAAAAAATAAAGATTCTCAGTCATTTGCAGACAAATTGATTGAGATATATGGAAATATACCATATAGGCATCAGTTGCAAAAGGGAATGAAGGAAACCATAAATCGCTTAAAAACCAAGGAAGATTTTGAGACGGGTATTAGAGATTATTATAGTGTCATAAGGAATGAATAAAGTACGACAAATGAACCTATCGGTGGGGGGGGGGTAGAATTAACTATCTAGATGCCCTGAAATGTTTAGGAATATTATTGGTAGTAGAAGGCCATGTTTGGGACTTTGGAATGGGGATAGAGACGTACGACTCGCTTTCTGGGCTTATGCTCTATACATTTAACATGCCAATTTTCTTTTTTGCAAGTGGTTTCTTGGCATATAAAGTAAAGTTGGAATTAAGTGATACAATTAAAAAGATTCGACAGAAGTTCATATATCTGGTCATACCGGCTGTCATCTTTTATATTTTTAGGCAGCTTCAAGGTTGCGGAAATCCTCTGAATATACTTACAATGGGTTTTGGCGGATATTGGTTTACAATTACTCTTTTTGAGTGTTTCTTTATTTATTACCTTACAGCGCTAGTTTTGCCGAATAACAAGTTACAAGATGCGGTGCTGATAGGGTTGGCTATCCTTGGAATAGGTTTTTTAAGTGTAGTTGGCGAATATGGCCCCAAACTACTTGACTTAAATCGTTTGACGAAATACTTTCAATTCTTTGCGATGGGTGTTCTGGCGATGAAGTACAGAACGAGTTACGAGAAACTTATGCATAATGAACCGCTAAAAGCTGTTGCTTTGATTGGATTTTTCGCACTTTTGTTTACGGTAAACAATGCTATTTGGCCGAGGCCGGTGTTCCATCTTTTGAGAGATATTGTTTTGCGCTATTTGGGCACTTTCGTAGTGATATCATGGTTTGTTAACCACACGGAAGCCTTTAATGTTGACTCGAGAATAAATAGGCTGATACTTGATATTGGAAAGAAGTCATTGGCCATCTACTTGCTCCAGTACTTCTTTATTCCTGATTTTAATGCTTATACAACATGGCTTTCGGGAATGGATGGCTTTACGGTTCATGTGATTTCTTTCGCATATACTGTAGTGATAATAGCAATATGTTATGTTTTCATATCCTTGCTATCGAATAGCATGCTGATTAAAAAATATGTTTTAGGACAGAAATAATAGAGAATCTTGAAGAATAAAAATGTAATAATAACGAAGTATGATCAAAGAGGAAACTTATCAATATCTGAAAGAACATAATGTGGCGTTTGAGATAACGGAACATGGTGCTGTTTTCAATATGGAAGAGCTTAAATCAGTAGAGCTGCCATACCCAGAAGCAGATGCAAAGAATCTGTTTGTTAGGGATGATAAGAAGAGAAACTATTATTTGATAACAGTTAAAGGCGATAAGCGGGTGGACTTGAAAGATTTCCGAAGAAAACATGAATTGCGTCCTCTTACTTTTGCTTCTGCTGACGAACTGATGAATATCATGAAACTTTACCCGGGGGCAGTTACTCCTTTAGGATTACTAAACGATGAGGAGCACAAGGTAAAGTTGTTTCTTGACGAAGCCTTTGGGACTGGTCTTATCGGAGTTCATCCTAATGATAATACTGCTACAATCTGGCTACAGGCTGTAGACTTGGAACGCATCATCAAAGAACATGGAAACTCGGTAGAGTTGGTAAATTTGGGTTGATTGCAGATTTTGACGCTAAATAATTCAAAATAAATATTTATACAAACCTTCTAAATAATTAAAGTTATGTATACAGCAAATGAGCAACAGCTTGCTTCTTTTGACAAGAGGCACGATTATTTGGCTTCCAAGCTCAATCTCGGAAAAGAGATTCTCTGGTTGACCAAAGAACAATGTATTAAGTGCGGTCCAAGTATCGACGAGATCATCGCCATCTGCGAGAAGGCAATGATTGCACATGGTAAGAAGGAATATGAAATGCCAGCCAAGATTGGTATTCATCCCTACGATGATGTGTTCTACCATGCCATGCCAGGTTATCTTCCCAATCAGCATGTAATCGGTATGAAGTGGATCGAGTGTTTCCCTAAGAATCCTCGTAAGTATGGTCTTCCTCAGACAACGGGTGTCATCATTCTTAATGATATCCCTACGGGTGTACCCATTGCTATTATGGACTGCACTTGGGTTACCGCAATGAGAACTCCTGCTGTGACGGCATTGTCTGCAGCTGCTCTTGCTCCTAATACTGAGTATTTCGGTATGTTTGGTGCAGGTGTACAGGGTCGTGAACATCTTCGTTATATTGTACACACTTTGAAGAAGCTGAAGAAGATTTATCTTTATGGTCCTCATGATGATGTGGTTGATAAAGCAATCGCTGATATACAGCCAGAAATTGATGTGGAGATTGTAAAGGCAAAGTCACCAAAAGAAGTTGCTGAAAAGTGCGAGACAATGGCATCTGCAACCATTATCCTCAGAGATCCACTTTGTGCAGTGAAGGACGAATGGATAAGCAAGGGCCAAACCATTCTTCCTTTGGACATGAACACATACTTTGACCTGAAGACACAATATGGTTGCGATAAGTATATCGTTGATTCTATTGAAGAGCATCAGAGTTTCGCAGAAGGTGGCTATTTCCCTGCTGACAAAGGACTGCCTAAAGTTTATTGTGAAACAGGTGAAATCTTGGCTGGCTTGAAGCCTGGACGCGAACGCGATGATGAAATTATTGTTTGCTCTAATATTGGTATGGGATTGAATGATATTGCTGTAGGCCAATATATCATGGATAAGGCTCTTGAGGAAGGATACGGACTGAGAATTCCACTTTAATAATATTCAGTCTTCTCAAAGCAAATATTTTAAATTTAAAAAGCGGAAGATATTAATTAGTAAAAAAGAAATGGATATAAGCGCTATTTTTAATCATAAACATATTGTATTGGCTGGTGACCATTATAATCCATTAGGAATTATAAGAAGTCTGGGAGAAGAGGGGATAAAGCCTATAGTCGTGTTATGTGCACCTCACCCAGTAATGGTGCAGCATAGTAAATATATTGGTGAACTACATACATTCAAAACCAATGAAGAGGGATTACAGTTCATTATTGAAAACTATAGTAATGAGACCTTGAAGCCTTTCATCTATAATGGCAGTGATGAAACAACCTTGTTATTGGATAAACATTATGACGAATTGAAAGATCATTTCTATTTTACTAATGGACAGGGTGGATTGGATAAATATTTGCAAAAATATGATATGTGTCTAGTGGCAAGTGCTTGTGGAATCAAAGTACCTAAAGAGGAACTCCTTACCGTAGGACAGATGCCAACAACACTAAGATATCCTGTCATAACCAAAGCAGCCACTTCTGCAGCTGGGGCATGGAAAGATCAAAGTTTCGTCTGCAAAAACGAACAAGAGCTAAGAGACACCTACTCAAAACTAAAAGTAGATAAGATATTGGTTCAGGAGTATATCAAGAAGAAAAATGAACTCCCGGTTGATGGAATAAGCATCGACGGAGGAAATAAAATCTTCATGCCATACGGATGCCACTACCACCATCTGCAAGAAGGGAAGTATAGCAATTACATGTATTTCTACCCTTTCGATGATGAAGAATTGGGTGCAAAAATACGGAAGGCAATAAAGGCTGTTAATTTTTCCGGAATATTTAGCTTTGAGGTGTTGTTAGGTGAGGACGGTGAGTATTATTTCTTAGAGTTAAATTGCAGAAACTCTGGATGGAGTTATGGATTTACTTATGGAGGCTTTAATCTTCCATTCAGATGGGCAGTTTCAACATTGAACAATGAACTTTATCTTGATGATTTTAAGGTCCACGAGAGAATTAATGTCATGCAGGAGGTGACTGATTTCAGAGAAAGAGTTATTGATCAAAGAGTATCAATTTTTAAATGGTTAAAGGACGTGCGGGAGTGCGACTGCTTCTTAGTTTACAACAAAAAGGACAGCAAGCCATTTTGGAGAATGTTAAGGCATAAATTGTTAAGATTCTGACGTTGTATCACTTTTCTGGCGCTAAAAGTGAACTCACATGTAATATGAATAAGACAATAGTAATTGGAGGTGACCATCATAACACGTTAGGAGTGATTCGTGGCCTGGGTGAGAGAGGAATTATGTCTGATTTGGTCTTGGTTGTTCCAGCCGCAATGACATTTGTAGATGCAAGTAAATATATTGCACATAAGTGGAAAATAGACACAGATGACGAAATAGTTGATTTTCTTATTTCAAAATACAAGGACGAGAAAGAAAAGCCAGTTGTAATATGTTGCTCTGATTCCTCTTCGGGAGTGATCGATGAAAATACTGACCGGCTAAGACCATACTTTTATCTTCCAGGAGCTGAAGAACAGGGCCGCATCTCAAAGTTGATGAACAAGCAAGAGATGGCGGATTTGGCCGTTGAAGTTGGACTGAAGATTCCCCAGACATGTTATTTGTCAGAGTCAGGGCAAGATCTCTCATCAATAAAACTTCCATGTATCATAAAACCTATTGTAAGCAGAAAGGGTTCGAAAACGGAAATAGCTATTTGTCGATCATTAGCGGAATTAGAAGATTATTCAAAAACGCACAACCTCTGTAATGACCAAATACAACAGTTTATTGATAAGGATTTTGAATACCAACTAATTGGTTGCTCGACAAGTAAGGAAGTAATTATCCCCGGGGTATCGAAGATATTACGCCCCTGCAAAGGATCTAACACAAGTTACTTGCATTATACTCCCCTTGAAGATGGATTCTGTGAGATTGAGAAATGCAAAGAGTTTGTAAGGCGTACTGGTTATTATGGCTTGTTCAGCTTGGAGTTCTTGCGCGATAAAAATGGCCAAGACTATTTCATGGAGATAAATTTCCGTAACGATGGTAATGCCATTTGTGTGACAGCGGCTGGAATGAGTCTGCCCTATATTTGGTATCTTGACTGTGTTGGAAAAGAATACACTGAAGAAGCCAATAAAGAAATAACCCCTGTTTATGTAATGCCGGATATGGCTGAACTAAAATTGTTAGTAACTCGTCAGATTTCTCTACGAGAATACATTAGCGATTTTAAAAAAACAAGTCGCTTCATGGAGTATGACAAAAAAGATCCTAAGCCTTTTTGGAAACTTATTAAATTTCATATATGTTCAAGACTAGGTATTTAATAAGACTCGATGATGCTTGCCCTTATATGGATAGGGCAAAGTGGCAGCGGATAGAGGATATATTGGATAGATATGGTGTGGGGCCAATGGTTGGTATCATTCCAGTAAATGCTGACCCCCAAACGATGATTGAGCCTGAGAATCCTGACTTTTGGGAAAAAGCACATTCCTGGGAGAAAAAGGGATGGAAGATAGCCCTTCATGGGTATGACCATGTGTGTATCTCAGAAGGAGGCATGAAAGGTTTAAATCCATTTTGGCGTAGGTCCGAGTTCGCAGGATTGCCATTAGAACAACAGCGTGAAAAAATAAGAAAAGGCTATGCGGTTTTGAAAGGGCATGGTTTTGAACCAAAGTTTTTCTTTGCTCCCAGCCACACTTTTGATGAGAACACTCTGGAAGCGTTGCGACGAGAAACAGGTATTAGGATCATTAGTGATACAATCGGTCGCTACCCATATAAGAAAAGAGACTTTGTGTTTATTCCACAGATAAGTGGTCATTGTTCAAAGATGCTTTTATCTGGCATATACACATTCTGTTTTCATCCAAATACTATGAAGGAAGGTGCATTCGCTGCTCTAGAATCATTCCTGGCAAAGAATTATCGCCAGTTCATTGGTTTCGATAATATTGAGTTGTCGCAGTATTACAAAAAAAGAACAATTGACTGTCTCTTGTCATGGTCATTCTTTACCTACCGAAAACTAAGAGGACTGAAATAACTATTATGGATAAAATAAAGATATTGATGGTGATGGGAAATACAGGCTTGGGGGGAACACAGGCCTTCGTCCTTAATCTGTTGAAGAATATTGATTTGGATAGATTTCAGATAGACATTGCCGTTAATAATGAAAAAGAAGATGGTATAGGAGATATTTTTCGTCAATATGGTTGTAATATATATATTTTGCCATATTTCAAGGTCTATAACTATTTTTCTTTTGTTAAGGCATGGCGTTCTTTCTTGAAGCAACATTACTATTCTATTATTCATGCACATTCAACAAACTCAGCATCTATATATTTGAAAATAGCTAAGGAATATGGTTGTGTTACAGTTGCGCATAGCCATAGTGACGGCTATCGTGGTAATTGCTATCAAAAAGAAATAAAAAAAATTTTCGCCAAAGGTGTTAGAAAGTATGCAGACTATTGGTTCGCATGTTCTGACAAGGCTGCGGAGCGTTTGTTTGGTGATGAGTATAAATCATATCCCCGTTACTTTGAAATTCCCAATGCAATTAATGCAAAAAAGTATTTATATGACGAAAATAAAGCAAAAGAAATAAGGGCAAAGTTAGGCGTTATGGAAGATGAGTTCCTGTGTGGTCATGCAGGTACGTTTTCGCAGCCAAAGAATCATGCCTTTCTAATTGAAGTATTCAATGAGGTGTTAAAGAGAAACAATAGAGCTAAGTTGCTGTGTTGCGGTGCAGGTGCACTGATGCCTCAAATCAAAGCAAAAGCAAAAGAGTTGGGAATATTAAATCGTATCATATTCCCTGGGGTTGTAATGAACATAAATGAATATATGATGGCTATGGATGTCTTTATTTTTCCTTCTTTATTCGAGGGGTTCGGAATCGCTGTCCTGGAAGCAGAAGCATGTGGCTTACCTGTCGTTATGAGTGATGTGATACCATCTGTAGTAGATATGACAGATTTGGTTCATCGTCGTTCGCTTAGTGATTCTGCCTCATTATGGGCAAAAACCATTGTTGGCGTATCTTCAAATGATCGCGCTTCATATAATGAAACAATAGCTAATTCAAAATACAATATGAATACAAGTGCGCAAATGATATCTTCTTTGTATATGAAAATGATTAAATAGTAAAAATATGACATTAAGTGAAATTTATCAGGTATGTGTTCCTGAAAAGAAAAGGAAAACGGACAGGCTTATTCCATGGCTGTTTTATGTAGTAAGGCCCCTGTCAATTATTATCTCAAAACCACTTTTAAAAACAAGTGTTACCCCTGTCAATGTTACTTTTATATCTATGGTAGCAACGCTGATAGGTTTTGGAATGCTTGGCTTTGGAAGTAGCGTTTTAACTCGTTTCTTGGGATGGCTAGCCTTTTTTGTATGGGCAGTCCTAGATTGTGTTGATGGTAACATCGCAAGATGTAAAGGACTTGCGTCCGAAAGAGGTGCTCTTTGGGATGCGACAGGAGGCTACATGGCCCTATCTCTCATCTTCTTTTCTGCAGGAATTGCTGCCTATTATGATACAAACTATATTGAAATAATAGATAAGCATCTTTACATAGTATTAGGTGGCTTGACATCTTTGATGTCGTTGCTCCCACGGTTAGTAATGCAAAAGAAAAAGGCTGGAGAAAATGATTCAGATGCAGTTAAAGCTGTTAGAGATAAAGCCAGCTTTAGTATACCAAAGATAATAGCACTTAATATCGAATCTGCAATTGGGTTCATGCAAGTAATATTGTTATTAGCCTTAATCTTCCATTTTCTCAATATCTTTGTTGTAGTATATTTCTTTTTTAATCTGTTGATAATGACATACAGTTTATATGCTTTGTTAAAATAAGAGTTTACGGGGATATGAAAGCATTAATACTTAACAGTGGCCTGGGCCACAGGATGGGCGTGATCACGAAAGAGCACCCAAAGTGCATGACGGAAATTTCGTATAAGAACACGATTCTGAGCCGTCAGCTCAGGATGCTGGCTTCTTTTGGTGTTGAAGAGGTTGTGATGACTACAGGTTATTATGACCAGATACTTGTTGACTATTGCGATGCCCTGCATCTGCCTATAAAGTTTACATTTGTCAATAACCCAGAGTATGCCACCACCAACTATATCTACTCTATCTATTGCGCCAAGGAGCAGTTGAAGGACGATGATATCATTCTGATGCATGGGGACTTGGTGTTTGAGAGTCAGGTCATGGAGGCTGTCATTGATAACGAGGTTAGTTGTATGGCTGTTAGCAGCACTTTACCATTGCCTGAGAAAGACTTTAAGGCAGTTATCAAGGATGGCCAGATTGAAAAGGTTGGCATCGAGTTCTTTGACAACGCAATGGCAGCCCAGCCTCTCTATAAAATAAAGAAAGAGGACTGGCTGGTATGGCTGGCGAACATTGAGAAGTTCTGCGAAGCTGATAATCGCAAGTGCTACGCAGAGAATGCTTTCAATGAGGTTAGCGACCAGTGCAAAATCTATCCTTGCGATGTGAAGGATATGCTTTGTGCCGAGATTGACACGCCAGAGGATTTAGAGGTTGTCAGCAAGCGCGTGAAGGAAATCAATGAGCGCACAGTTTATATGTGCTTCTCGACAGAGTATATACATTCAGGCCATGTGGCCATTATCAATAAGGCTCGCAGACTTGGTAGACTCATCATTGGCGTACTGAGCGATGAAGCTATTTCCAGTTTCAAGCGCTACCCATTGATTCCCTTCGAGGAGCGCAAAGCACTCTTCGAGAATATGGCAGGTGTCGAGCGAGTAGTTGAACAAAAGACACTCTCTTATAAAGAGAATCTTGAAGCGTTAAAGCCAGACTACGTGGTTCATGGTAATGACTGGTGTGAAGGTTTCCAGAAGCCTATCCGACAGGAGGTCATCGATGTCCTGGCAGAGTACGGCGGTCAGCTGGTGGAATACCCCTATAGCAACAATCCTATGTATAAGGAGCTTGATGCTGCCCACCGTGCAGAAGCATCCATGCCTGATGTACGCAGAGGCAGACTTCGTAAGCTCATCAATATGAAAGGTTTGGTAACTGCAATGGAGGCTCACAGCGGTATCACTGGTCTGATTGTTGAGAATACCAAGGTGCTCCAGGATGGCAAGACCTATCAGTTTGACGCCATGTGGGTAAGTTCGCTTTGCGACTCAACTGCCAAGGGTAAACCTGATATTGAGTTAGTGGATATGACCAGCCGCTTCCGCACCATTGATGATATTATGGAAGTAACCACTAAGCCTATCATCTTTGATGGTGATACAGGTGGACTGACGGAGCACTTTGTTTACACTGTCCGTTCTCTGGAGCGTATGGGTGTGAGCATGGTTATTATTGAGGACAAGACTGGCTTGAAAAAAAACAGTCTGTTTGGTACTGAGGTGAAACAGACGCAGGCTGCCATTCCTGACTTCTGCGAGAAAATCCGTGCTGGTAAGAAGGCTCAGAAGACCAAGGAGTTTATGATTTGTGCCCGTATCGAGTCTCTGATTTTGGAGCAGGGAATGGAGGATGCACTGGAGCGTGCCTTTGCCTTCAGTGAGGCAGGTGCTGATGCCATTATGATTCACAGCCGCAAGAAAGATCCGGCAGAAATCTTTGAGTTTGTGGCCAAGTTCCGCGAGAAGAATAGCGCTACGCCTATTGTGGTTGTGCCTACCAGCTTCAATACCGTTACGGAACAGGAGTTCAAGAATAGGGGTGTGAATGTGGTTATCTATGCCAACCAGCTCACCCGTACCGGTTTCCCGGCTATGCAGGATGCAGCCAGAACTATTCTGGAAAACCACAGAGCAAAAGAATGTGATGATAAGTGCATGAGTATTAAAGAGATTATTACTCTCATTCCTGAGGAGTAATAATTCCAATTGAAAATTGATAATTGAAAGTTGAAAGTTATGATTTCTCCGAAATTCTTCTATGATACATTAGCTAGTTATGGGATTGATTTCTATGCTGGCGTTCCTGATTCTTTGCTGAAGAATCTTTGTGCCTATATCACCGATCATGCTGATGCGGCGCATAATATTATAGCTGCCAACGAAGGTGGCGCTATGGGGTTGGCTGCAGGTCATTATTTGGCCACAGGTCAGATTCCTGTTGTCTATATGCAGAACTCAGGCGAAGGAAACATTATTAATCCGCTAGCTTCTCTGACAGATCCGGATGTTTATAACATCCCTGTTCTGCTGGTGATCGGCTGGCGGGGCAAACCTGGTGTTCATGATGAGCCCCAGCATGTCAAGCAGGGTAAAGTAACAACAGGCCTGCTCAATGTGATGGGTATTGATTATACTGTTCTGAACAAAGAAGAAGATAAGGCAGAGGCCCAGATTAAAAAAGCTGTTGCCTATATGCAGGCCACCAAGCAGTGCTATGCAATAGTCATCGAGAAAGACACCTTTGAAGCTTATACCCTTCAGAACGTAGAGAAGAACGACCTTACGATGTCTCGTGAAGAAGCCATCCAGACTGTTGCAGCTGCTTTTGGCGAGAGAGATTGTATTGTCAGTACCACTGGCATGATTAGCCGTGAGTTGTTTGAGTATCGCACAGCGATGAATGAAGGCCATGAGCGTGATTTCCTGACAGTCGGCTCTATGGGTCATGCCTCTCAAATTGCCCTTGGCATTGCTTTAGCAAAGCAAGATCGTCGTGTCTGGTGCTTTGATGGCGATGGAGCCTCCATCATGCACATGGGTTCTATGGCCATTGTAGCAAACAAACGCCCTAAGAATTACATCCATGTTGTATTCAACAATGGAGCCCATGATTCTGTAGGTGGCCAGCCAACTGTTGGTTTGAAAATCAATCTCCCTGCTGTTGCAACAGCAGTAGGATACGATCAGGTTTATTCTGTGGAAACTAAGGAATATCTGAAAGAACTCCTTGAAAAGCTGAAAGAGAAGGAAGGCCCTATATTCTTGGAAGTAAAAGTCAAGAAAGGTAACCGCAAGGATCTTGGCAGACCTACCACCACTCCTATTCAGAATAAGGAGGCTCTCATGTCTTTCTTGAAAGACTAATTAATCCGTATTATCCGTATAATCTGTGTTCGAAATGAATCAAAAGATATTAAACGGTATAAGTCATCTGTGTGAGGCTTTAGAAGGCGCAACCAAGGTGTTCTTGGTTTGCGACTCTTCTTTCCCCTTCCTTAATATTAAGGTAGACATCGAAAATATGGGTTTCCCTCATGTCATGTTCTCCGACTTTACGCCAAATCCCCTCTATGAGCAAGTTTGCAAGGGTATTGATCTTTTCCAGATAACCAAATGCGACAGCATCTTGGCAGTAGGTGGCGGTAGTGCTATTGATGTTGCTAAGTGTATCAAGTTGGCTGTTTTGGCCAAAGAAGGCAATGCGGCTATTATTCCTCCGCAGGTTTCAAAGAGATTGCCTATTGATGGTGGTAAGATTCCATTCATAGCTATTCCGACAACAGCAGGAACAGGAAGCGAATCCACCCATAATGCTGTGATGTATTATGAAGGTTCCAAGCAAACCGTCACCAATGACGGCATACTCCCTGATTTTGCTATTTTGGAGCCATCTGTTTTGAAAACTCTGCCTCTCTATCAGAAGAAGTGTACAATGATGGATGCCCTCTGTCAGGGTATAGAATCTTGGTGGTCAGTCAATTCCACTGATGAGAGCTATGAATATAGTCGCAAAGCCATTGAACTCATCATGGCCAATTGGCGCAAGTATATCTTTGAGAATGATAGCGAGGCAGCCGCCAACATCATGCTTGGTGCCAATTATGGTGGCCGTGCTATCAATATCACGGCCACGACAGCAGCCCATGCCATGAGTTATAAGATCACATCGCTGTATAAATTACCACATGGGCATGCTGTTGCGGTAGCACTTCCCGAGATATGGGAGTATATGTTGAGGAATTTGGATAAATGTATTGATTCTCGCGGTCGTGATTATCTTAACGACATATTTGCAAAGATTTCAGTTGCAATGGGATGTGATACACTAGAGAAAGCGATTGAAAAGTTCCGCCAGATGATGAAGGATATGGAACTTGCAAATCCTGTTGCGGGAAATCGAGAGGAGGAACTGAAGGTGCTTTCTACATCGGTGAATCCAGTAAGGTTGAAGAATAACCCAGTGAAGTTGGACTTGGATGCGATAAGAACTCTTTACAATTTAATTATAGGATATGGGTGCAGGAACCCTTAATAGATTATCTTAGGGATTGTCGTTTAATTCTTCTTGTATAGGTCGGCATGGGGTTTTGCCCTTGACACATTTTGGCTCCAGCCTTGCCATCATTGCGTTTTCAGCTGTCTTACCATCATTTTTGTGATG
>Ga0247608_10003094_pt1 | contig 19825 bp, 15 predicted proteins | sample 176DNAGHGlowgp2_FD_193490 | JGI IMG/M metagenome (GOLD analysis project Ga0247608, IMG submission 193490) | Sheep rumen microbial communities from Palmerston North, Manawatu-Wanganui, New Zealand - 1766 DNA GHGlow gp2 | ecosystem: Host-associated > Mammals > Digestive system > Stomach > Rumen ...
GGTTGGTTTTTTCCTCTCTGTAGGACGCAGACAACCTCGTCGCTACGCTCCGAGAACGTCTGCGTCCTACAGAGAGGGATGTCTATTTTCTACTCCAAGAAATTGCACTTCTATCTTGAAAGTATACCAAAGCAGGCTTTTTCCTGCTTTTTTCCGCCTCCCAACCATGCTCCGAGCCTCTTTTTTTGTTCGCAGAGACGCAGAGATGCAGAGACTTCGTTAATGGACAATACGCAATGCTCTATGGGCAATGGGCAATGCTTAACGGGCAAAGGGCAATGGATAATTGACAACGGGCGGAGCAAATTGTCCATTGTCAATTATCCATTGTCTATTGACCACTGGCCACTGGCTAGATGGGCAGACCACCGAGCATGTCGTTGACGATGCTGTTTTCTATCTCGTCAGCGTCGGTGGGCAGTTCGGGTGCTGATGCCGGTCCGTGATAGCTACCCGTGAGGAGAGTCGTCTGCTGTCGCATGACGACTTCCTCGGTGTTGGGACTCAAATATTGTTTCTTCATTGCTTTATACCTTAATAATCGTTACTTTATCACCACCTTACGGCCGTTGTTCACATAGATGCCTTTCGCGGTGGGCTGGCTGGCGAGCCGACGACCGTCGAGGGTGTACCATTGGCCATTGAACTTAGAACTTTGAACATTGACCATTGGGGCAACGCCCGTGGACACGTCGTTGTCGTCCCAGATGACGGAGAAGACGGGTGCGGCGCTGTCGATGAGCATGTAGGCACGGAAGGGCGGCACATAGCTGCCTGTGCCCATGCGCACGAAGTCGCCCTTCTTGATGTCGCTTTCATCCTCGTCCTGTGCGGCATAGCAGTACATGTTCGGCACATAGTCCTTGCGGCTATAGGTGCCTAGGAGTTTGGCCGACGAGGAGCCGGCGGGCTTCTTGACGGTGACGGTCTTCACCTCGAGCTTCGTGGCCGTAGGCTCGAAGACGTATGCCGTGTTGGCCGTGACGGTGGCCGCAGGGCTAAGGGTGACGGTCATGTTCTTGGTGTCAACGGCGGTGACGGTGGAGAAGGTGCCGAAGTCCGTCGGCTTGGCAATGTCGAAGGGCACGTAGACGGTAGCGGTCTTGCCGGCCTCAAAGGTACGGTCGAGGGTGGCCTTGGCGGCAGTGAACGTCGAGACTTTGGTGCCAAACTCGAAGGTCTTGGTGTTGCTCTCGCTGCCGTTGAGCAGCAGGTGGTCGCAGATGGTGCCGATGATGACGTTCTTCTCGGTAGTGGTGTTGCCGGCGGGCACGTAGATGAGTGTCTCTTCGGGGAATCCGGCGAAGGCACCGCTCGTGCGGCTAATCTCCTTGCCGATGATGCTCGTCTTGCTCAGGTCTACGTAGGGCACGCCGTCGTAGAGGGCACGGCGCGGCGCATGGCTGCCACCGCCGCTGAAGACTGAGGCGTCGATGTCGGTCACGCCGGCATTGTCGACGGTGATGCCGCCGCTTGTGCTACGCGCCACCATCGAGCTGGTACACATCAGATAGCTGCTGGGAGCCGTGACGGCACCGGCAATGGCACTGGCGCTGCTCGACACGCCGAGGCTGCCCAGTCCGCCACCCACGCCCGACTTCGGACCGATGCGGTGGGGGCCCTTCTTAGGTGCGTTAGCAGTCGTCTTTGCGGTCAGATAGAGATAGACGTAGGTAGACTTCGAGACGGCATAGTCGATGGCAAAGGCATTGCCGTTGTTGTAGGCCTTGTTGACCACGACGACGGGGTCCTGCGCGCCGACCTTGAGGTGGAACTCACGGTCGTCGGCGGTCTCGGTCTCTAACGTGATGGTTCCCGTACCTGCCGGCACGATGAACGTCAGGCCGTTGTAGGCCGAGGCGTAGGCATCTGTGCCGGGAACAAGGGTGCCGTCGTCTACATTACCGTTCAGTGTCTCCACAGCGGCATCGGTCATGATGCTGTTCAACACAATCCTGCCGTTATAATAGCCGTCGTCTGCCACGTCGGCAGTCTGTGTGTCGTTCAGCGTATAGAGCACGTTGTTGATGACAATGTTGGTCAGCGCTCCACTGGCCACCCTCTCATTGTCGCCCGTCGGGTTGCTGTAGTCGATGTCCGTTGCTACGTCCTGCGTCGTCTCGGCCACATTATCTATAATAAGGCCGAGGGGTGTACCCACGCTCGCTGAGGTAACAGCAGCAGTGGTGCCTCTCAAATCGTAGTAGTTCTCCACATTCGTCGACAGCACGGCCAGCGGCTGCTTCATCAGCACATCGTTGAATCCGTTCAGCAGCTGGCGCTCGCCCGACATCATGAGTGAGCCGGGATTGTTGCAGGCCGTCTCGAAGGTCAGCGAGGCCGACAGTCCGCCATCGCCGCTTTCAAAGGCATAGTCGCCACCGCCGATGGTGTTGTCGCCCACGAGGAAGATGTTCAAGTCAGTCTGTCCTTCATACACCACGCCTTCCAGGTCTGCGCCGTTGAATATCAGCGTGTTATATCCGTCGTACTTCACCGAAGCCTTGTCGTCGCCCAGCACGTTCTCGCGGTTAGCGGCCGTCACCTGTATCTGTTGTCCATCGCTGGGCGTGACATAGAGCGGATAGCCGTCCGCCACAGTCAGCGTGAACGACATGGGTACATCGTTATACTCATCATTGAACACAAAGCAATCCTCACCGCCAGTCACACTCACGTTGAACGTAGCCGTGCCGGCACCATTGATGGTCATCACTCCCGTCGTTTCGTCGATGGCGGCTATATTCGAGAAGTCGGCCTCGGAGCTCTGCGAATAAGCCACCGTGATGCCGTCGGTTTCTGCTATGGCTGGCACCAGCGCGGGTGCTGCCACCGTCGACTCCGTGCCGAGGATGGTCGACAGGCTCGTCTCCAACAGCTCAAACAGCTTGCCCTTGACCGTGGCGCTGCTGTAGCCCCCCGCCTCGCGCCATGCCGTCACGGTGGCTGCGCCGTACAATGGCACTTCACCTTGCTCCATGTCGTAGACAGCATCCTCCACATCCTCCAGCTTGCTGTTCACATAGTTTATGGAGTAGTGTATAGTCTCATCGCCCTCGAAGCCGAAGTAGTACGTGCCGTCTTCACTGTTGTAGCCGCCATAGAGCGACGGAACATCAAGTTTGCTGATGATAGACAGAGTCGTCACGAGGGCTCCGTCGGCATGCCGCAAGTCCTTACTATCCGTGCTGTAGGCCACATTGTAGTCATTCTCCGAGTGTAAGATGAAGTTGGTGGTCAGACTGCTGAATCCGCTGATGACACTTGACGACACGTCTGTGGCCGTGGAGTTCAGATAGAGTGCCACGCTATATGCTGACTCGCCGTTCTCTACGATAGTCAGCGTACCCGTTCCGTTGCCGACATAGCTGATGCAACTTGTGTTTGCAAAAATATAGTTGTCGCCCTCTACGCTGATGGTCAGCTCGTCCAGTCCGCTCTCAATGGCTCCTTCCTGCAGGTAGATGCCCCTCAGCGTCAGTGTGTTGGTCGTGGGGTCGAACAGCATCTGTGCCTCCTCGCCCTGGCCAGTGACACCCGTGATGTCGTTTGCGTTCTCACTGGTCACCCGGGCGCCTGAGACCCAGAGGTCGTAGCTCACGACATCCTGCGCCCATAGTCCCGTCGGTGCGAGCAGCAGCAGTGCGGCAAGCAGCCATAGCCCTTGCAGCCCTCGATGGATAGATAGTCTTTTCTGTTTCATAATTCTTATGGTTTTACGGATTGTTTAATAGTTTGCTAGCTTTCGTTGCCGCCAAGCGTTCGGCCTGCGGCGGCACATAACACTCGGCAAAGATACACATTATTTTACAATCCTCCAAACGTTTCGCAGAAAATCAGCATCTTTGCCTACAGGAGACTTTTAGTTTGGGCTGCTCAAAGTCATAGTTTGGGCTGCTCAAAGTCATAGTTTGGGCTGCCCAAACTGCCACTTTGGGCTGCCCAAACTGCCGCCAACCCCAGCCCAAACTGCCGCCGACCCCGTACCAAAATAAAGCCACGCCGTGGAGCGCTGATTCCACGGCGTGGCTTGAACTTTCAAAACAGGTGAAAGCGGGCTTTCACTCCGCTCACTTCACCACCACCTTGCGGCCATCGTGAATGTAGAGGCCCTTGTGGGTGGGCTTGTCCGTCAGGCGGCGACCGTCGAGGGTGTACCAGTCGGCAGACTGCTGGCCGGCAGTGGTCGTGATGGTCTCCACGCCCAGTGCGCTATCGTCATAGACGATGTCGAGCGAGCTTACGCCAGTGCCGGCAGAGACACCGAGGTAGCCCTCGTAGACATAGACAGGATGAGCGGCATCAACCTTCACGAACTTGTTGCCATCAGGAACCCACCCCGAGAAGGAATAATCCGTTGCGTAGTCATAGCTGCCATAAAGGCCGACTTCGCCAAGCGAGCCATAGGTCACCAACGTTACGTTGTACACGTCGACACTGGTCTGCGTAGGCAGGGTGCCTCCCTGCGTACCCTTAATGACATGAGGCATGTGAGCAGGAAGCACGCTCTTTTCCACGCCCTTGAGCAGCACCTTGTTGTCGCTGGTCAGCTCGCCATACTCATAGACGGCAGCATCCAGATTATCCGTCTTCACGGCGAAAGGCAGACAGACTATCTGCGGCTGGCCAGTCAGCTGGAGGTTGCTCTTGGCCTTGCCAGCTGTGAAGGTAGGCACATTGTCAGGCATGGCAAATTTGTACTGGCAGTGGTTGGACGTGCCAAGTGTCAGCTCGTCGCAGACGCCGCCGATGACCACGTTGGGGTCTGAGGTCGTGTTGCCTGCCGGCGCATAGATGATGGTGTGCTCGCCGAAGCCGGCAAAGGCACCATAGCTGCGGCTGATGTCCATGCCGGTGATGGCCGTCTGGGTAAGGTCAACGTAGGGGATGTTCTTCGTGCTGAGGGCACGGTGGGGCGCGTTGGCATAGCTGGCAAAGGCAGCAGCATCGATGTCCGTCACGTCGCTGTTGCTGACCACGATGCCGCCCTTGCTACCCTGATAGAGCATGTCGGCGGTACACAACAGGTAGTTGCTCGACGGCTGGCTGGGCGAAACGATGTTGTTGCCCGTCACGCCGAGGCTGCCCAGGCCACCGCCCACGCCCGACTTCGGGCCTATCTTGTCCGTGCCGTCGTTGGCAGGAGCCGCCGATGCCGTCTTGGCCAGATAGAGGTAGACGTATGAGGCTGCCGAGACGGCGTAGGGTATCTCACAGACCTGTCCGCCATTGTCGGCCTGGTTGACCACGGCCACGGCATCCTGCGCACCCACCTTCAGGCGGAACTCGAAGCCGGGGTCGGTCTGTGCGCCTACGGTGATGACACCCGTGCCGGCCGGCACGATGAACGTCAAACCCTTATACTGCTGGGCATAGTCATCCTTACCGGGGGTCAGCTGCTTGCTTTTCACCTTATTATGGATAGCGGCCACCTCTGCGTCCGTCATCGTGCTGCGCAGCATCAGCTGGCCGTCGGCATAGCCGTCGTCAGCTGCCCCTGGGGTCTGCGTGTCGTACAGCGTGTAGAGCACGTTGTTGGCGATGTAGTTGGTCAGGGCGTTGGTGGCCACACCGCCAGGATTCGACGCATAGTCAATGACGACCTCTGTCCCTGGCTCCGTGTCAGGCGACTCATCGACGATGGGATTGAAGGGCACGCCGATGGTGACCATTGAGAAATCCCCGCCTTCGCCCATGTTGTCTACCCAACCTGCCAGATTGTCGCGATAGAAAACGTCGTAACCCCTGAAGGCTTCGGCCACGGTATAGTTAGTGCCGACGTTCGGGTTCTGGTACATCAAGTCGCCAGGTTCGTTGCAGTTGGTCATAAACGTCAGGTCGCCGTTCTTACCTCCATCTTCGACGAACTCGATGGCAGCACCTTGATTATATATTCTGTTGGCCCCCTTGAGGTACACTTCGAGTGAGGGCAAGGCACTCGTAATGCCATCCAAATAGGCGTTGTTGAGAATGAGACGCTTGTTGCCGTCGAAGCTCACAGTGCCGTCGCCCAGCACGTCATCCTTATTCGCTGAAGTCACGTCGGTGCCGTTCACCCAGAGGTTGTAGTAGATTGGGTCGGGTTCCTCGGTAACGATGGTAAGGCTTTGGAGAATCATGTCTAAGGAGCCGTCAACAGCTACAATAATCTGCACCTCGTTTTCTACCCCCGTGGCATCAAATTCATAGGAGTTGATGGCCACATTACCCAAGCTACCTCTATATTTCGATACTGAAGTATAGCTGGGGTACTGAATTTCAGAGCCATTGACATACATCGACACGTTTGACGTATTGTCGTAGCTCGTGCTTTCACCGAAGCCAACATTCACGGTCACACTAAGAATCCTGTCATTAATTGCAGATGAACTTACCAGGATAAATTGGCCCGTAAGGAACTGGCATACCAATCCATAAGAATAGTCCACATAGCAGCTATTAGAAGTAGGGATTCGCCATAAGCTTCCATCAGAAAAAGAGACATGTTCTCCGTTGACTTGAACGGGATAAATAGTCTTTGTGACTATCTCCGCCTGTGCCCCTGCGGTCACGAAGAGCATCATCAGGGCGACGCACAGCTGGCGCAACCGCCCAAGGTTAATGAGTTGTAGTTGTTTCATAATCTCCTCGAATAATTGGTTAATGATTAAATGAAGGGGGGGCCGTCAGAGGCTGATGGCCACAACGGCACCCCCAAGTGTTGATTGGTTAACGGTGAGAGGGTCAGCCAACGATGCCTGTGAGCACGTTGACCATGGTCTGAACCTGTGCGTCGCCAGAGGCTTCGGCGGCCTGCTGGAGGTCGGCGAGCACCTGACGGATGGCCTGCAGCTTCTGCTCGGTCTCCTCGGTGAGGCGGGCGTTAGCCTGCTGCAGGGTCTCGTTGTGCTTCTGCAGGGCCTCGTTGGCGCGATGCACCTTCTGCTTGTCCTCCTCCATCTTGTCATAGAGGTCGAGGGCCTGCTCATAGCCTTGTCCGACGTTCTCGAAGTTCTTCTCCAGGGCGCGGTAGTCCTCGAGCAGCTTCTGCTGCTCGTCGACACGGCGCTGGTAGTCGGCCAGCAGCTGTTGCTGCTCGTCGGCCTGCTGTCGGCTGGCCTTCACCTGCGAGAGGTAGGCAATGCCCAGCACGACAGCCGCTATCAATGCAATGATAAATGCAATCGTCATAATGGTCAATGTTCAATGTTCATCACTCGGCACGCTTCTCTACCTTCATGAACTTGGTGAAGCCGGTCATGGCCAGCACCTTGTAGATTTCCGGACTGACGTTGGTCATCTTGAACTGTCCTTTCTGCTGCATGACGGTGCGCATGGTCTTCTGGATGATGCGCAGACCAGACGAAGCCATGTAGTTGAGGTTCGAGCAGTCCATTTCGAGGTCTACTCCACCATCGGCCAGAGCCGGCTGGATGTCTTGTTCAAACTGCGGAGCGTTCATAGTGTCAATGCGCTCGCCTGTCTTAATGATGGTCTTGCCACCTTCTTTGATAATCTCTGTCATAATGTTTGGGGTTTATTAGATTGTTGTTGTTTAAATATCCTTCTTCATGGTCAGCAGGTTCTTACCCTCCAAGCGCTGGTAGGTCACCTCGTTCATGATGTTCTTGACGATGTAGATGCCCATGCCGCCGAGGTCGCGCTCGGCGGGGTTGACGTCCATGTCGGCGGGCTCCTTCATGGTGGGGTCAAACTCCTTGCCTTGGTCGCTGAGCACAAAGGTCAGCTCCTTACCGTCAGACTCGGCCAGCAGCTCGATGTCTGCCTCCTTGCCCTCCGGATAGGCATAGGAAATGACGTTGACCACCATTTCCTCCATCACCAGGTTAAGGTTCATCTGAAGTTCCATGTCAAGTCCCAGTTCCTCGCCGATTTCCTCGACGAACTGGTTGACACGCTCCAGCTCACCCATCTGGTTCTTCAGTTTCAGTTCCTTTCTCATAGTCGTTTATGTTTTAGTTGTTAATTAGTTATTGTCTGGCTTAATGACCTTCACACAGAGCATGGTCAGGTCGTCGTTGGGTTCGGCGCCGTCGCGGTGTTTCTCTACCTCGGCCCGCAGCATCTCTATGGTCTGCTGGCAGCTCTCGAAGGGTGTCGTCTCCAGCAGCTCCAGCAGTCGCTCGTCAGTGAACTGCTCCTGCTGCCGGTTCTCGGCCTCGTTCAGTCCGTCGCTGTAGACAAAGAAGGGACGGTTGGAGATGTCGGCTATCTCCTCACCCTCGTAGGGGAGGCCAGGCCAGAGTCCGATGGGCGCGTTGGGTATCATCTCGACAAACTCTGAGTGGCCCTCGCTGAAGAGCACAGGCGGGTTGTGGCCGGCATTGCAGAAGTCGAGGTGGCCGGTCTTGAGGTCTACCAGTCCGAGGAACATGGTGACGAACATGCTCGTCTCGTTGTCCTCGCCAGAGAGGGCATCGTTGATTTGGGTGCATATCTCGGCAGGCATCAGCTGCTGGGCAGCCAGCGTACGGAACAGGCGGGTGGCCTGGGCCATGAACAGCGAGGCCGGCACGCCCTTTCCTGACACGTCGCCGAGGCAGAAGTAGAGCTTGTCCTCTTGCAGCACATAGCCATAGAGGTCGCCGCCGACCTCCTTGGCGGGTGTCATCGAGGCATAGATGTCGAGGTCAGGACGGTCAGGGAACTGATGAGGCACCATGCCCATCTGGATGTTGCGTGCAATGCGCAGGTCGCTCTCTATGCGCTCCTTGGCGGCGGTAGTCTCCTCCAGCTGGTCGTAGGCGGTGAGCAGCTCCTCGTGGGTGGCCTGCAGCTTCTCGTGGGCCCTGGCCAGTCGGCGTGCCGAGCGTATGCGGAAGATGATAAAGATGGTGAGTGCCACGACAATGATGCCCACGATGACCATCATCAGGCGGAACTGGGCACGCTCCTGTTCACGCTCCAGCTCGTCGACATGGAACAGGGTGTTCATCTCGTTGAGCTGCTGCTTGGTGTCGGCACCGCTGATGGAGTCGCGCGTCAGATACATCTCCTGATAGAGGCTTGCGGCCTCGCGGAAGCGGCCCAGGCGGCTCATAATCTCGGCACGCTGGGCATAGACGGTGAGCATGATGCCCTTGTCCTCGCCATCGACGAAGAGGTTCATACGACGGGTATTGTATTCGAGGGCCTCGGAGGGGAAGCCCTGCAACAGACGCAGGCGGGCCATCTCGAACAGCCATGCCCGTCCCTCGTAGTTCTCCTCGCTGATGAGCTGGTGGCGAGCCTCACGCAATGACTCCTCGGCCTGCTTCAGCTGGTCCTGGCCCAGTGCGGCCTGCGCACAGGCAAGCGTGTAGTAGAACCACAGCACCTTCTTGTCGCCGGCATCGAGCTTCTTCTCGGCGATGAAGCGCTCGAGGAACGTCTTCCAGCGCTCAGTAAACTGCTGCAGCTCCTGGTATTTCTTCTGTTCGTTGAGCACGTCGCCATAGTAGGCATATACCTCCTGCGTGATATACGGCAGGGGTTTCATGTCTGACAGGATGTTGAGCGACTTCAGATAGGCGGCGGCACTCTCGTCGAGGTCGTTGGTGTTCAGGTAGACATTGCCCATGGCATAGTAGGCAATGCCCTGTCCGTAGAGATTGTCGCGGCTGATGGCATCGTCGCGCATGGCTTCCATCTCGCGCAGCGCGGTGTTCTTGCTCTTACTATAATATATATAGGTATTAATGAGATACGACCACGACTCGTAATACTTGTCCCACGCCTTGAGCTCGGCCAGGGTCTTCAGGTCGTGCGGCACATGGGCGATGACGGAGTCGGTAAGCCCGTTGTTATAGAATGTCAGCGTGCGAATGGCTATGGCCCGCGCCATCAGCGAGTCGCTGTGCAGGCGGCGTGCCTTGGCAAAGGCCTTGTCGATTAACGCCAACTGTTCGTCCACAGTCTGCGCCTGGAGGGTGACAATGACACTCCCCAGTAGCAGCAGGATGATAGCGGTCAGTTTTCTCATGGGCTTAATGGTTAGGCGTTGGGTTATACGATGATGCGCTTCTTGTGGTAGTTCTCGCGGAACTCGGTGGGCGAGCAGCCCTTTCGTTTCTTAAAGATGCGATTGAAGTTGCTCAGGTTGTTGAATCCGCTGGCAAAGCATATCTCGGCCACGCTCTTGGTGGTGTCCACCAGCATACGGCTGGCATAGCCGAGGCGTATCTCGATGATGTACTCGCTGAGGTTGCGCCCCGTATGGAGCTTGAAGAATCGGCTGAAGGCCGAGGGGCTCATGCCTGCCAGGTCGGCCAACGTGGCCAGCCGCATCTCGTCCATATAGTGCTTGGCTATGAAGTTCTTCACCTTCAGTACACGCCGTGAGTCGCTCTCAGCCTCCACCTTGGCATAGCTGCTGGTGGCCAGTGTGCGCCAGCCGCCACACTTGGCCAGCTCGTGGAGTATGGTGAGAAACTGCATGTAGGCATAGAAGCCGTCCTCTATCTTGCTGAGAGTGTCGATGAGATTGTAGACGCGCAGAATGGCATCCATCGGGAAGGCCAGTCCCTTGCGGGCCTCCAGCAGCATCTTGCGCATGGAGTAGAAGGGGTTGCGCGTCAGGAATCCGTCCTCGCCCAGGTCCATGTAGAACTGGATGGTGACCTCGCGGATGTTCTCATTGGTACAGGTGTTCTGCTCCCAGACATGCTCCAGGTCAGGGCTGGTGATAAGCACCAGGTCGAAATCGCCGATAACCTCGTTGGAGTCGCCCACGATGCGTCGCACCCCGTTGGCATGCTCTACGAAGTTCAACTCGTAGACCTCGTGGTTGTGGATAGGATAGGTGAACTCCTTCTTCCTGCGGTCAGCAATGTAGAGGGCATCCTTACCCATCAGGGGTGTGATTTCGTGTATGACTCTCGGCTCGTCCATAACTTTGAACTTTGAACTATATCTTCAGTTCCTTCATTATCTCTGACATGCGCTGCAGCGTGGAGATGCGCGTGGGCACCAGGGGCAGGCGCAGCACGTTCTCTATGAAGCCCATCTCATGCAGCATGGCCTTGACGCCGGCAGGGTTGCCGTCGACAAAGAGCAGCGAGAAGAGGTCGATAAAGCGATGGTGAATCTTGCGTGCAGGGTCGTATTCGCCCTTCATCTGCAGGCGTATCATCTTCGAGAACTCCTTAGGCAGGGCATTGCCGATGACGCTGATGACCCCTACTGCTCCGCACGACACCATAGGGAAGGTCAGCGAATCGTCGCCAGAGATGACATCAAAGCCCCTGGGCTTGTTCTTGATTATCTCGTCCACCTGCTCCAGATTGCCTGAGGCTTCCTTGATGGCGACGATGTTGTCACAGTCGTGAGCCAGACGGACGGTGGTGGCCGCCGTCATATTGACACCTGTGCGGCCAGGCACGTTGTAGAGCACCACTGGCAGGCAGGTAGCCCCGGCTATGGCCTTGAAGTGCTGGTAGAGTCCCTCCTGCGATGGCTTGTTATAATAGGGGCAGACGCTGAGTATGCCGTCAATACCGCTGAAGTCGCGTGTCTGCAGCTCGTCGATGATGGCCGCCGTGTTGTAGCCGCCACAGCCCATGAGTATGGGCACACGACCGTTGACCAAGGAGACGACCGTCTCCTTGATTTGCTGTTTCTCGTCGTTTGTCAGACAGGGAGTCTCGCCGGTGGTGGCCAGTATGCAGAAGAAGTCAGCACCATTGCTCAACTGATATTCTACCAGGCGGATAAGCGCCTTATAGTCTACAGTGCCGTCTTCCTTAAAGGGTGTGACAAGGGCTATTCCTAAGCCTTTGAAGATGTTATGTACCATATAAGATGTAAGAATCAGCTAATTTATGCGTGCAAATTTACACAATTTAATTGGAAATAGTGACGGATTTCAAGAAAAATTATTATTTTTGCATCGCAAAATGCAAAATATAGACTAAAAAACGCCGATGACACGCACCAACGCCCTCTGGTTGACCACGCTGACATTCGTACTGACAAGCCTTCTGGCCTGTCAGTCAGGTCATGACTACAAGGGGCAGCGGACGGAAGTCGAACGTACACACCTGCGGTCGCTCAACGACTCGCTGACCATGCTGACTCCCAATGCCTTGCCGCTCATCCGCCAAGCCATGAGCGAGGCCGCCGACTCGTTGACGTGGTATGACTACTATCTGCTTTACGGTCGCCACTACCTGCTGACCAACACCCCTGACTCCGTCCTGCCCTATGCCACACGCACGCTCCGCTTTGCCCAAGCCGCAGAGCCGCAGAGCCCTCGCACCCGTGGCCTGGCCGCTCTGGCCTTGAGTACACGGGCTGCCTTCCTCTACCTGATGCACCACGATGCTGACAGCGTAGTGGCCACGTGGAAGCAGGCCTATAGCCTGATGATGGAGGGCGACATCAAGGACGACCTGCCTGACATGAGTGCCAACCTGGGCGATGCCTATGTCAGCAAAGGCGACATTCCGGAGGCGGCGCATTGGTACAGGCGCGCACTGTTTCTGGTCGACTCCTTAGCGCTGCCCCAAAGTCGCAACCTGACACTATACATGGGGCTGGGGCGCATCTACACCACGCTGAAAGACTACGAGCAGGCCCGTGAATACTATGAGATGGCCGATGCACACTTCGACGAGATGAAGCCCAACATGCAGTCGTACTTCCTCAACAACTATGGCAACTATTTCTACTTCACCCGCCAGTACGACAAGGCGCTACAGACGTTCATGCGGCTGAAAGGTCACTTGGCACAATACCATGCCGACGAGCACTTCGACCACTATCTGTGTGCGATTAACCTGGCTGATGTCTATCTGAACCTGCACCACACGGACTCGGCCAGGCACTATGTCAACGAGGCCGAGGAGTATTTCAGTCGGCAAGGTGTGGCCGTCGGCGTGTACTATGCCCACACCATCCGCATCGGCATTGCCCTGCAGGAGCACCGTTACAACGACATAAGGGCCATACTGCAAGCCGAGGGCGACCTGCACATCAGCGACAACGACCTTATAGGCATCCGCCAGCGCTATCTCAGCCTGTATCATGCCGCCGTCGGCGACTATCAGGATGCCTACAGCGTGCTGGCAGCCACCCACCAGCATAGAGACTCTGCCGAGAGCTACCGTCAGCACCTGCGTTCGAGGGACATCATGATTCAGCTGACGGAGGACACCATGCGCCTGCACCACCAGTTGGCCGTCAAGGAGCGTGAAGCCACCTATGCCCGCAGCCGAGCCACGCTGTGGCTGTTGTTGTCGCTCATGGTCATTGGCGCACTGATGTTTGTGCTCTGGGTGAACTACGAGCGCAAGCGCCACCTGCAGAACAAGCTGGAAATCATCAAGCTGCGCCTGATGAATGCGCGCCAGCGCATATCACCCCATTTTGTGTTCAATGTGCTCAACTCGTGCATGACAAGGAACGACAACACGGAGAATGACCGGCTGCTGATGCTCTCCAAGCTGATACGCTCCAATCTTGACCTGACCAGTCAGGAACAGATAACACTGGCCGAGGAGCTGGACTTTGTCCGCCAATACGTTGAGATAGAACGTACGCTCATCGGCGACGACTTCACGTTCACCATCGAGGCCCCTGCCCGCGAGCGTCTGAAGCAGGTCGTGCTGCCCTCGATGCTGGTGCAGATAATGACGGAGAACGCCATCGTGCATGCTATCAAGGGCCGCGAGGGTGACAAGCAGCTACATATCGTGGTGGAACAGGACGGTCGCCAGACGCGCATCAGCGTCATCGACAACGGCCCTGGGTTCGACATCCGCAAGGCCAACGAGCGTTCGCGGACGGGCCTGAGCATCATCCGCACCACGATAGCTGCCGTCAACCAGCACAGCCGCCATAAGCGCATGCACTTCAATATCCATAACGACCACGGCTGTCATGCCGTGCTGACGGTGGAGGAGATTGAACATTGAACATTGAACATTAAACATTAAGGCATGAAAATAGCGATTATAGACGATGAGGCCAGCTCCATAGCCGCCTTGAGCGACGCCTTGAAGAAGTATGACGACACGGACATTGTGGGCACAGCATCTAATGGCATGCGTGGCATCAGTCTGATGCGCGAGACGATGCCTGACGTATTGTTTCTCGATGTGGAGCTGCCTGACATGTCGGGCTTGGAATTCCTAGAACAGCAAGCGCACATCACGCAGGGTCGCTGCCACATTGTCATCTACACAGCCCACAGCCACTACATGTTGCCAGCCTTCCGCAACGAGGCATTTGATTTTCTGCTGAAACCCGTCGACCCCACTGAGTTACAGAAGGTGCTGCAACGATGCCAGATAGCACTCAACAAGTCTGTCAGCCAGGCTTCTACCACGCCCCAAGCCAACGGCAATGGCACGAAGCTGGGCGAGAAAATCATCCTCTACACCAACATGACCGACTTCCGTCTGGTTGACATGCGCGATATTGGCTTCTTCCAGTACAACCACCTATTGCGTGTGTGGGAGGTGATACTGGCTGGTCAGCAGGAGCCGCTGAGGCTGAAGCGCACGCAGAACAATGAGTCGCTGGTCAACCTCGACGCACGCTTCATACAGGTTCACCAGAAATACATCATCAACATCAACTACCTGATGGAGGTACACGACAACACCTGCCGTTTCTATCCACCCTTCGACCAATTTGACCACGTCATCGTGGGCCGTCAGTACCGCAAAAGGTTCATTGAGCAGTTCAGTATGCTTTGATGAGTTGACAAGTTGGTAGTTTTTAAGTTTTTAAGTTGGTAGTTGTTAAGTTGTTAAGTTGGCAAGTTATGTGACCATAAAAAAAATAAGTTGGTACAATTCTTTGAATAGAACACAGAGACACAGAGTCACAGAGCTTTATTCTTAATTAAGGTAAAAAACTCCGTGTCTCTGTGCCTCTGTGTTCAAAATCGTACCAAGTTATTTTTTACGCTCACTAAAAAAACTACAGCTTACGCAACACGACAGCCGAGCGGGCAGGGATGTAGAGCTTGAGCCACTCCTTCTTGTCCTTGACGTAGAGGGGGTCGAAGTTGGTGACGTGGGTCATGGTGTCGTCAGCAAATCCATTGCCGCCAAACTCCTTGGCGTCGGTGTTGAGCACCACTTCATAGCTGCCTGTGGGCACAAGGAATCCGTAGTCGGTATAGCTGCGCGTGGGCGAGAAGTTGAACACGAACACGAGGTCGCCGCGCATGTAGCAGAGCACCTGGTCGCCGTCAGAGTGCCATATCTCGGTGACGGGCGTGTCCTGGAAGCGTTTCTGGCTCTTGATGACCTCGAGCATCTTCTGGTCGAAGTCGCCCAGCCAATGGTAGCAGAGGTCCTTGTCGTCGACGAGGTGCCACTGTCGGCGTGCATACTTGTAGCTCCAGCCGTTGCCCTCACGCGGGAAGTCTATCCACTCCGGATGTCCGAACTCGTTGCCCATGAAGTTGAGGTATCCGCCGTTGATGGCACCAGCGGTGACCAGTCGAATCATCTTGTGCAGGGCGATGCCTCGCTGTGCCAGGTCGTTGACGTCCTTCTTGGCAAAGTGCCAGTACATATCGGCATCGATAAGGCGGAAGATAATGGTCTTGTCGCCCACGAGTGCCTGGTCATGGCTCTCACAGTAGGAAATGGTCTTCTCGTCAGGCCGGCGGTTCTTGACCTCCCAGAAGATGGAGCAGACGTTGATGTCCTCGTCGCGCACCTCCTTAATGGTCTTTATCCAGTAGTCGGGTATATTCATGGCCATTCGGTAGTCAAAGCCATAGCCACCATCCTCGAACTTGGCAGCCAAGCCAGGCATGCCGCTGACTTCCTCGGCAATGGTGATGGCCTTGGGGTTGACCTCGTGGATGAGCTTGTTGGCCAGCGTGAGGTAGCAGATGGCGTTGTCATCCTCATGACCGTTGAAGTAGTCGCCATAGCCTCCGAAGGCCTCGCCGAGTCCGTGGCTGTAGTAGAGCATGGAGGTGACACCGTCGAAGCGGAAGCCGTCGAAATGGAACTCTTCGAGCCAGTATTTGCAGTTTGAGAGCAGGAAGTGGAGCACGTCGTCCTTGCCGTAGTCGAAGCACAGCGAGTCCCAGGCGGGATGCTCGTGGCGGTCGCCAGGATAGAAGAACTGGTTGGGGTCGCCACAGAGGTTGCCCAGTCCCTCGACCTCGTTCTTGACGGCATGCGAGTGTACGATGTCCATGATGACGGCAATGCCCATCTTGTGGGCCGTGTCTATCATCTCCTTCAGCTCCTCGGGGGTGCCGAAGCGGCTGCTGGGTGCAAAGAAGCTGGACACATGGTAGCCGAAGGAGCCATAATAGGGATGCTCCTGGATGGCCATGACCTGTATGGCGTTGTAGCCGTCCTTTTTCACACGGGGCAGCACGTTCTCGGTGAACTCCTTGTAGGTGCCTACCTTCTCAGCATCCTGTCCCATGCCGACATGGCACTCATAGATGAGCAGCGGGTTGGTATCGGGCTTGAAGTTTTTCTTCTTCCACACGTAGGGTGTCTCAGGGTTCCACACCTGAGCCGAGAATATCTTTGTCTGGTCGTCCTGCACCACGCGGCGACACCAGGCAGGTATGCGCTCGCCCTCGCCACCGTTCCAGTGTACCTTCATCTTGTACAGCTGCCCGTGCTTCAGGGCCTTCTCGCTGAGTTTCAGCTCCCAGTTGCCCGTGCCCTCGATGCGCTTGCAGCGATATTTCTCGTCCTCCTGCCAGTTGTTGAAGTCGCCAACCAGGTAGATATCGGTAGCGTTGGGAGCCCACTCGCGGAACACCCAGCCGCGGGTCAGCTTGTGGAGTCCGAAGTACAGGTGGCCAGTGGCGAAGTCGGCGAGGGTCCTCTTGCCGTTCTGGGTCAGCTGGCCTATCTTCCAAAGCGCGTGGTCGTGACGGCCACGGATAGCGTCCTCGAAGGGCTCCAGCCATCCGTCGTTGCGCACCAGTCCGATGTGCTGATTCTCCGCAGCTTGTACCTTGGCCTTTACCGCCGTCTTCTTGGCCACAGGTTTCCTACCCGTTGTCTTCTTGGCCGCTGTTGTCTTTGTCGTAGTGGTTTTCTTTGTCGTTGCCATAATTGTCAATTATCCATTATCCGTTGTCCGTTATTCAAGCCTTCACCTTGAATATAGCCTTCTTGATTTCTGCCTTGTCCGAGATACAGGGTGCATGACCGTCCTGCGGGAAGAAGATGCCCATCTGGCCGGGCTTCAGGGTGACGTAGGTCTGTGCCATGGTGTCGCCATACTTGGTGATGTCCTTCTCAGCATTATAGTCGAAGGCTGGCAGGTCGCCGAGCGGCGTATAGCCAAAAGTCTCCTCGCCGTCCAGGGGTATCTGTATGTCTATCATATTGATGTGGGTCTCCAGGGTGGCAGCCTCACGGGCACGGCCTTTGGCCATCTGGATGTTTACAAACAAGTCCTTGCCTTCAATCTCGTGTTTGCCCGTTTCGAGGGCGTTCAGGTCGTTCTCTGCCAGGAAATCGACCACCTTCTTGAACAGCGGGTTCAGTGCCTCGTAGTTCTTCAGGTTTTTCAGCGTGTCAATAATCATAATGCGTATAGTTTTAATCAGTTTGTTATTGATTTGTTCTAAATGTGTTCAGCTCACTTTCGTTCCTCCTCACGTCGACCGCGTACATAGGTGCCACGGGCGGTGATGTCGCCGTTGCGGTCTTTCTCTACAAACGGGCCGTCGCGGCGGTCGTCGACGTAGACACCCTCGAAGCGGTTGCCGTTCTTGTCCTCCTCGATGGCCGGCCCGTAGCGCTTGCCCTGGCGGAAGTGGCCCTTGAACTTCGAGCCGTCCTTGTAGCGTACGATGCCCTCGCCGTGAATCTTGCCGTCGCGGAAGTGGCCGTCGAAGACGTCGCCGTTGGTCGTGGTCAGCTTGCCACGTCCGTTGGGCTTGTCGTGCTGCCACTCGCCCTGGTAGATGTCGCCGTTCTTCCACACGAGCATGCCCGTGCCCGACTTGTCGCCGTTGAGGAACTGGCCAGTGTACTTGTCGCCGTTGGCATAGCGGAACACGCCCTGGCCCGTGCGCTCGCCCTTGACGTAGTCGCCCTCGTAGACATCGCCGTTCTGGAACTTGTAGATACCCTTGCCGTGCTGCAGGTCGTCCTTCCACTGGCCGATGTAGACATCGCCGGAGGCATAGGTGAACGTGCCCTTGCCCGACCGCTGGTTGTCTTTCCACTGGCCCTCGTAGCGCGAGCCGTCGCCCCAGTCATAGACGCCCTTGCCCTGTTTCTTGTCGGCCTCCCATTCGCCGTCGTACCAGGCACCGCTCTTGAACGTGTAGCGGCCCCTGCCCTCGCGCTTGTCCTGCTTCCACAGACCGTCGTAGATGTCGCCGTTGTAGTAGTACATCACGCCATGGCCCTGCTGAAAGTCGCGAAACCACAGTCCCTCATAACGGTTATTGTTCTGAAACCAGTACGTGCCCTTGCCATGCTGCTGGTCCTGAAACCACTGGCCCTCGTACTTCTCGCCGTCGAAGAACGTGTAGGTGCCCGTGCCCTGACGGCGGCCCTTCTGGTACTCGCCCTCGTAGACGTTGCCGTTCTTCCACACCGTCTTGCCCTTGCCGTCGGGCTTGCCGCCCACCATCTCGCCCTGATAGTCGCCGCCGTCCTTGGTGACGCACGAGCCCAACGTTATCTTCTGTCCCTGGGCGCTGAGCGTCGTGGCCAGCAGCAGGAATGTATATAATATATGTCTCTTATGCTGTGTCATATCTTTCCTTCTATTTTTCAAAACATCCACAAAGGTACGGAATTTTCCCGACACTGCCAAACTTTTCTGCAAAACAGTTGCTATATTTTTATTTTTTCACTATCTTTGCGGCAATTTTAGTTTTTTCGCACATGAAGTTCATTGCTATCATCCCCGCCCGATACGCCTCTACGCGCTTTCCGGGCAAGCCATTGGCCATGCTGGGCGGCAAGCGTGTCATCCAGCGCGTCTACGAACAAGCCGTCGAAGCCCTGGGCGAAGCCTGGGTGGCCACCGACGACGAGCGCATCATGGAGGCCGTCGGCCAGTTTGGCGGACGTGCCATCATGACACGCGCCGACCACCGCAGCGGCACTGACCGCATAGCCGAGGCGCTAACCAAGATAACGGCCGCAGACTGTTGCACCCCACCCGACGTAATCATCAACATCCAGGGCGATGAACCCTTTATACAGCGCAGCCAGATAGACACGCTCAAGCAGCTGTTCGACGACCCTGCGACACAGATAGGCACCCTGGGCAAGCCCTTCGAGACCATGGATGCCGTCAGAAACCCCAACTCGCCCAAGATAGCCGTCGACCGCCGTGGTTTCGCGCTCTACTTCAGCCGCAGCGTCATCCCCTACGTGCGGGGTGCCGAGGACGACGACTGGCTGGCCGCGTTCCCCTACCTGAAACACCTGGGCATCTATGCCTACCGCCGCGAGGTGCTGCTGGAGCTCACCCGTCTGCCACAGTCGCCGCTGGAGAAAGCCGAGAGCCTGGAGCAGCTGCGATGGCTGGAGAACGGCTATCGCATCCGCGTAGGACTGACCGACGTGGAGACCGTGGGCATCGACACCCCTGACGACCTCCAGCGTGCCGAGGCATTCCTGGCCGGTCGGCTCACCTGACGCATCCGCCACCGAAGGCTTTCTTAAGGGGAGGGCAGTCGCCTTAACGCGATAGCGCGTTAGAGCGATAAGGGAAAGCGATGCACCCCACTATAGTCTATAGCCCCTACTGAGGGGTGGCTACTGCGAAGGAATCCTCCAGCTTCATGCCGGGAAAACCCCGTTGTCTTAGCCTGAAATAGGTTGACTCCCATAGAGTCTTAAATGTTAAACGATTAAATTATTTTAAGTTTTATGGG
>Ga0247608_10003095_pt1 | contig 19821 bp, 22 predicted proteins | sample 176DNAGHGlowgp2_FD_193490 | JGI IMG/M metagenome (GOLD analysis project Ga0247608, IMG submission 193490) | Sheep rumen microbial communities from Palmerston North, Manawatu-Wanganui, New Zealand - 1766 DNA GHGlow gp2 | ecosystem: Host-associated > Mammals > Digestive system > Stomach > Rumen ...
ATTATTTCATTAAAATTCTCCAGCCTCAATATTAATTTCGTCTGCTGAAGTGAATGTTATTACGTCACCGTTATTCTTTGTGATTGAAATTGTTGCATCTGAAGCAATACTACCACTTGCTATATCATTATTTTCAAGTTCCTCTTCTTTTGTGGTAGCCCTTGTAATTTCATTATTAAGGGAAGTTCTTAATGCTGAAATTTTTTCATCGAGAGTTGCCTCAATAGTGTCAATCTCGTCCTTTGTATAATAGTCTTCTGGGTTGAATATCTCTGTCAGAGGTATTCTAGTTTCTTCACTACCAGACTCTGTGCTCCATACTATAACGAGTTCTTCTGTGTCATGGTCGATATATACTCTTTCAATCATTCCACTCATTATGAAAGGAGTAGCATCTAAACTTTTAACTAAATCACCTTCAGCGTAGAAATTGATTGTCTTAGCAGAACTGTCATATTCAACATCATCAAACTTATTTGTACCAAGTTCATCAAGTGCATCAAGTAATGCTGTCTCTGTGCTAGTTGCCCTTGCAGTTTCTGCGTCAATCTTTGCATCAAGAGCTTGTTCAGCATCCTGTGCTCTCTGACCTTCTGCCTCAATTGCAGCCTGCAATGCTGTCTCAGCAGATTCTGCTCTTGCTTCTTCTGCTTCTATCGCATTTTGTAGTGCTTCTTCTGCTGCCTTTGCACGAGCCTCTTCTTCATCAACATCTGCCTTTCTATCAGCGATTTCGTTTGTAAGTAGAGTTCTTAATTCTTGTTCTGCTGCCTGAGCACGGCTTTCCTCTGAATCAAGTTCATCATTAACCAAGTCAATTCTATGGTTTAATCCTTGTTCTGTTTGAGTCGCACGTGTTATTTCAGCATTGAGAGCTGTTTCAATTTCATCCTCACGTGCTTTTGCTCTTGCCTCTTCAGCATCAACATCAGCAGTCCTGTCAGCAATTTCCTGGTCGATTTTCTCATCAAGAGCTTGTTCAGCATCCTGTGCTCTCTGACCTTCTGCCTCAATTGCAGCCTGCAATGCTGTCTCAGCAGATTCTGCTCTTGCGATTTCAGCATCAATTTTCTCATCGAGTGCTGTCTCTGCGCTAGTTGCCCTTGCTGTTTCTGCATCAATCTTTGCATCAAGAGCTTCTTCTGCTGCTGTTGCACGGTCTGTTTCAACCTGTATTGCAGCATCAACACCAGAAATCTTCACACCATTCTCACTAACTGAAAGATATGGTTCTCCTGTAGAATCTATAAGAACTTTAACCTCGTGATTATCAACAATGAGTCCATCTTTGAACTCGTTTTCATCAAGAAGTTCACTAAGGTCAATTGTTATTATGTCACCGTTTGTGAAATAGATTTTAAGTATACCATCCGCATATTCTGTTTTTTCGATGATACTATCTGACTTGACGAATTCTGATACATCAAGTTCTGCTTTAGTTTCGCCATCTTTGTTGGTGAAATAAATCTTGTTGTCATCCTTATTGTAAGAAGTGCCAGCAAAGAAGCTTTCCAACTCGTTATCAAGGATGGCCTCTGCTCCTTGGTAATTGTTCTCGTCCTGATATCCCCAAGGTTCATACATCCTGGTCTTTCTTTTCTTTATTTCTGCCATATATGTACTTTATTATTTTATGAATTATTCCCAATTAGGTTAACTATAAATATTTACTTAAAATAAAATGTGCGGTAAAACATCATACCGCACATTCATTTTTTAATCCCAGTTGTCCAGTATCTTTGTTATAAGTGGATTTCTTACTATGTCATCCCTTGTAAATTCTGTGATGCCAACCTCATCAAGATGTTTAAGGTGGCTAGCAGCATATTCAAGTCCACATTCGGCTTTTTTACTAACGATATCACGTCTGTTAACCTGCTCACAGTCACCTGTAATAATTACTTTGCTGTTTTCTCCTATCCTAGTAAGTAGGAGTTTCATGTTCTCCTTTGTGTACTGTTCAGCCTCATTAACCAAAATCAATGAATCATCAAATGTTTTACCCAACACGTAGTTAATGAACTCATAGCGTATATAGCCACCGTTTATAAGGTTTTGAGCCATTATCTGAGAATCAACGTTTCCACTATTTTTCAGAATCTTTGTTATTGTAGCCTCATCACATTCTTTGAAAGGTCTTGTTTTATCTTCAAAATCTCCTTTTAAGTATCCCAAATTCAAGTCTAGCCCACCTGCTGGCGCTGTAGGTACTATCATTACTATGTTTGAATACCTGCATTCTTTCAGTTCCTTAAGGGCAAATGCTAGCGACATATAGGATTTTCCTGTTCCAGGAGCACCAACACCAAAACATACCTGGTTGTTTTTATTCTTCATAACATTTAGGAATTCCTTCTGTTTTTCATTTTTGCATTTTATATCAAGCTTGAAATTCAGAGCTTTAAGTTGTGTGACCATACCACACGATGTAAGATAATTGAGAGCACTGTCTCCTTTCATCTTTGTCTCAATGAACTCTTTCTCAAGTTCATCAAGGTCTTTTAAATTCTTCTTTCTTCCCATAAAAATTTTAGTTATGAAAAAAGCGCAGTATCCTATCCACAAGGTACTGCGCTCTTTATTATATAATATGTAATGTTATCCATTTCCATATGTAGTTCACCATTTTATAATAAATATCCTAAAAGATGTTAAATAATGGACAAAAAATTTGGTACATTCGATTTTTTTATGTATCTTTGCACCGTAGTTACAAAAAAAGATGAAAATAAATGATAGACATGTTTTTTAAATGCCCAATTTGGGTTACTGTTCTGATAGGAATTGTGTGTCTGATTTGTGTTGGGTTTTACTCCATAGATAAAGACGGTAAATTAGATTTGGATAGAACTGCTCCTGGTATACTTATATTTATATGCATAATTTCTTTCTGGCAGCTTATCTTATTGCTGGCATTAGTATGCGCAGTTATGGCAATACCATTCTATTTTGGGGTAACAATAAAGAAAATGATAGACGCTAATAAGAAGAGTAAAGATGACACTTTCCCATCGCAAAAGAAAACAATAAACAATAGTAAAATATGAAATATCTGATTTTTTTAGGAATCCTATTTGGGGCAGTTACATTGATTTATTATTTGCTCCTTATGCTACAGTGTTTCGGGTTGATTAAGTTTTCAAAGGAGGAAGTATCATTCCCCAAGATTCTCATACCGTTCTATTATTTCTTCGTGTAGAGTAATTCACATTAAATGGTTATTAAAACAGGATTAATTAATTTATTAACATTTAAAATAGTAAAAAAATGAGAGAAAGTAATGCATTGAATGTCCCAAAGAAGGGACTGTTGGGTATCGTTGCTATTGTTGCGCTGTTTGTAGTGCTTTTTATAGCAGGAGGTGTTTTCGAGGACTGTGACAGGTCTAAGAACTATGTATGTCAGTTCCCCATGACTGGTACTTACGAGGTGTGGACTGATGGTGGTGCAAAGCTCCAGTGGTGGGGTAATGTTTACGAGTATTCAAAGACAACCCAGGTGGAATTTACTGGTGTTGAGAAGAATGATGAAGGATACGTTGGAGTTGGTGATAATCAGGCTGCTGCTGTAACGTTTAACGATAGAGGTCGTGGGTTCATTGTTGGTTCACTTCGTGTTGTACTTCCTACAGATTTTGCGCACATGGCAAAGATTCAACAGGAATTTGGTAGTCAAGATGCACTTATTTCCACACTTATTAAACCAACATTGTACAAGGTAGTAACTTCCTGCGGACCGCTTATGTCCTCTCTTGAGTCCGTATCAGAGACACGTACCGACCTTATTCAATATATTACCGACCAGCTTAACGATGGTGTATACAAGACCAAGAGTAAGAAGATTGAGGTAATTAATGAACTAACGGGTGATACTGAGACTGTTTCAAAGGCAGAAATTCTTGTAGATAAAAACGGAAAATACCTGCGACAAGAGAAGAGTCCTTTCAAGCAATATGGTATTACGTGTAACCTAGTATCAATCACAGACATTAAGTACGATAAGGCAACACAAGACCAGATTGACGCACAGAAGCAAGCTAACCTTGCAGTTGTTACCGCAAAGACAAAGTCTCTTGAGGCAATTCAGAAAACGGTGCTGATTACTGAGCAGGGTAAGGCTGATGCAGAGAAGGCTAAGTGGTCACAGGAGAAGGAGAAGGCTGTAGCCGTGACAAAGGCGCAACAGGAGTTTGAGGTTGCAAAGCTGGAGGCTGAAAAGGCTGAGCAGGTTGCACGAAAGGTTCGTGCTGAGGGTGAAGCTGAGGCTGCAATTGCTGCTGCAAAGGTACGTGCTGGTCTTACTCCAGAGCAGAAGGCTAAGATTCACAAGGATATGATGGTTGGAATTGCACACGAGTTTGCCAATGCTAAGACAGACCTTGTACCAAAGATTATTGTCAACGGAGGTTCAGCAAATGGTTCTGACCCAATGCAAGCAGTTGGCTTCAACATGCTGCTTCAGTTGCTTGAGAAGATGGACAAAATGACATGGTAATATATAAAAAATGTTAAATAATCGGGATAATGCTTTGTTATCCCGATTTTTTTATGTAAATTTGCACTATGAAGAAAATGGTTATAATTTACATAATACTGGCACTATCCATTTTGTATCTATCCGTGACTTTAAAAAGTGGAATTATGTGTTTCAATTATGATACAACGGAGTGCCATCAATGTTTTTCTAATAATAACATGGGATTATGGACTTGGTAAATGAAAGTATTATAATTCATCCAAACGATAACTCTACCAGATTCTTGAAAGCGCTATATTCTGGTTATGGAGAGCCAATCGTCGCTGATGAAACATTAACTAATAGCGCTATAAGAAGATTTATATCTGGTGAACAGTATAGCGATAAGGTAATAACAATGCTTGGTCATGGTTATCCTGGTGGCTTGTATGCCCCAAGAAAGAACAAGAACTATGCAAATGGCATCGACCAGTTCGGAAGACTCATTATTAATCCGTCGCATGTAGATATATTGAGAAACCATACTTGTATTGGTATATGGTGTTATGCTGTTGAATTTGCAAAAAAATACAAGCTTCACGGTCTTTTCAGTGGAATGATTATATCTGAGCTTCAGGAAGCAATGGATTGTGGGTTTGATGGAATATTGAGACCTGAGATAGAAATGATGAACCAGGATTTTGCAAACGCACTTGCTGACTGTATTGGCAAATATTCACTGAAAGAAGTTCCAGATGCTATGGCTAACTACATATCAAACCCAAACAGAATTGAGGAATTTAACTATAATAACCTGTATTATTTATGAATTATAAAGTAAAGTATAAAGCAATAAAAAAAGGCACATGGGATGTACACTGTGATGCTGGGGTGAAGGAAATCGATGTAATTGGTGATGGTAAGAAGCCATTGAGAGCTGCACTTAAGAAGTTGGTTAAAGACTATTATGAAGATGGTTGGACTATTGAATTTCTTGAAATTACAAGAATTGAGAAAATCAACCCAGCATCAATTCTCTCAAAGGAAGACCAACAGAGTATTATTAACTTGATTGAAAGAAAAAAGGTAAAATCATGCGAAAGAAAATTAGTTTAGGCATAAGTACTGGGTATCTAAGGTATCCGCATCACATTAACCCTAATGTGGTGACATTAATAGCAGCAAAGCCTCCAGTTGTTACAGAGTCTGCTGACGAAATGATGAAAGACTTACTAAAAGCTAGGGAAGACTGTATAAATAGAGTGGCACTTGCTGAAGCATTAAAGCTTTCTGAAGCTAATAAGAAATGGCAAAGAGTACGTTGACAAAAAAACTGGAGAAAATACTGTACTTTTATGACAGTTACCTTCCAGAAGATGGGATTACAATGTTGCAGAAAGATATGAACGAGGTTATTGAGTTGTCTAAGAAATATAAAAAGGGTGGGAGTTGATTCCCACCTTTTATGCATATTTGTTATTTAAGTCATCCACAATGTCAAATGAAAGAACGTCGTGGTGAATTATTGAGTTCATTCCATATTTAATCCTGATATCAACGAAATACCTCTGAGGTATTAGTATATTTGTATCCACCATATAGAAGTTCTCAAGATTAGCCTTATTGACCCTATCCCATTCGAACACGTCAATCTCTCTTGTACCATCCTTCACATACAACCTCAAATCCATTGTATCAATAAGTTGTGCTGTGTTATTGGTATAACTAGGTTTTGCCTGGATGACCAATTTCCTTATATCACCCCTCTTTATTTGTTCCTTCTCCTTGATTCCGTAGATTACAGGATTGAATGTAATATCTGTTGTTGACAGTGAATTTCCTATATTGAAGAAATTGGATGATTGTTTAATAACGAAATCAAGCTCCACATCGTCGAGAAGTGTTCCCTGGTACTGGATATTAGTCCAAGTATCATAAAGCATCGTATCAGGCTCAAAATCGCTTCTAGAGAGCTTTAAATCTATGTAATACACGCCCTTTGACTGTCTCTTTGACATTATCCACGTCATTTCCCTTCCTGTAGCGTCCCTTATAATTTCACCGTCTCCATTCCTTATTGTCACTGTAGGATTAAGTGACAAGTCTTCAAGATGGTCACCTACTGTACAATATAGATACAATCTGTTTCTCTTACCAAGAACAAAGTTAGACCTATCATCTGATACAACATCATCGTATCTTGTCTCCACAAATGGTTCGAAGAAAGTATTTGTCTTGTCTGTCAGGAAAGCTATATAATTCTCGTATTCACTTTCTGATTGTTCAAGAAGTGGAGAGAATGCCATTCCTATTCCATAGTTCTCATATTCACCAGTAAGGAACTTATTGAATACCTCTGTAATGTCAAAATTAATGTTCTCATTACCAACATCAAAGTGTTGTCTTCCTATAACAATTGATTCTTCTCCTGCTGCAAACTTATCATATTCTTCTGACAGTTTATCATTTGAGTAAATGCCAGGTGTTTCCCAGTCAAGTCCATTCATTCTCTGAAACCAGTTACATCCGTCTTTTGAAATCAGTCTATTCTGGTCTACTGGCTTTCTGGTGTAAAAATCAATGTTTAAAAAGTTCGTTGAATAATCAAACCCCTTTCCTCTATCCCATTCATTTGGAATAAGGAAGAAGATGATATCAAATGATGTAGCACGAATCTTCTTGTTATCGTTAATTGAACTTGTTTCACATTGATGTAACTGTGTGAAATCTATTGACCCAGCATTGGTAATGTGAAGAACGTGTTTCATTTTCTCCATATTAACCATAGTGCCATTGTTGATTAGTTCTTTAACCTTATTGTGGTCGAAATACAACAAAATCCTTGTTACAACATTTTCTTTGCCGTACACAAGTTCAGCAATAGGATTAAGTCCTGTATTAAGTTTGCTACCAGATATAATTGTGTTAACTTTTGAAAGATATGTCTTGTAAACCATTTTCTTTATGCTTTAAATTCTGATGAGTCCACACTTGAACAGATACACGTATAATATAAAGGAATCGTACCCCACAATGTGTGAGCATTATCGTAGTTAGGGTTAACGTTGTTTATAACGTAATACAACATAAGTTCTGGAGTTATTTGTACTCCAACATAATCGCCCTTTTTAATTTCAACTCCAAGTTCGTCGGTTGTTTCCTTGTAGTAACTGAAAGTTAGCTTACCAATCTTATTATAAGTACCAAGCTGTTTATCTTTATCATATGACTTCAACTCAGGTGCTTCAACCTTGTAGACACAAGGTATTTCAACAGGTGTCTTATACACAACAGAGCTTGGGGTAGTTTCACCATACACAGCATCTGCTTGTGTCTTTGAAGCATCAACCTGGTAGAGAACAATAGTCTGTCCCATATCCTGCTCTATGTAGTTTTTGCCAATTTCCATTTCAACATTGAATGAATCCTTGTCATAGAACAATGAATTCCTATTGATTGGTACTCTTCTTGTCTTGCTTCCGTTAAATGTTATTTCTGCCATTTTAAACAATATTATTTCCTATAAATATCAAGTAATGCCAAATAAAAATGAGTGAACCTTGTTGATTCACTCATTAATGTTACTATTAGCTATTTTTGTTTCATAAATTCGCTAGTACCAATCTTTGGTACGTCTTTCATTTTAGAAGATTCAAATGAACCATAAGGGTTAGATGGACCATATCCGAAAGCACCTGGGTCATCCCACTCCATGTATGCTCTTGATTTTCCTTTCTCGAATCCCATATAGTCTATATCTGGGTTGAATCTTTTCTTAGTCCTTTCATCTGCCCAGTCATATGCATATTCGATGTCGCTATTTCCAAATGATTCATCCCATCCATATCCATATTTCTTGAATTCTTCTACTATTTTATATGCTTCTTCTCCCCACCTACCGCTTTCTGGCGTTGGTACTGCTATATGATAGTCTACATATAAACCGTTGAATTTATCACAGAGGAAATTTATAACATAGTTGTCATAGTCTCCAGTTTGTGATATATCGTGCTCGTCTCTAAATTCTTTGTTAATTCTTGATGGCTCTGCTGGTGTTTTTCCTCTACCCTTTTTGTGCTGCCATTGCCTCATGCCATCTGCCGTCAGCTTCTTTTTTGTTGGGTCTCCCCAATCATCACGGTATGAATAGTCTGTCACAGTTCCATCTTTAAATCCACCTTCAGCTGTTCTCAAATCAGCAAGTTCTTCACTAGACTTAAGCATCTGCTTTATCTGTTCATTATTATGGTATTGTGGTTTTATCGCATATAATGTTTTACCATCGTTAAATTCCATAACTCTGTCTGCAAATTGAAGAAGTCTATATGGGATGTCACCAGTCTTTGCCTCAAAAAAATAATCCCATCCATAATTAGGAAATTCTAGTTTGTCGAATTGATATCTTTTATCAACCCACTTTACGCCACCATGTCTTTTAGCAATACTCTTAAATACTGGTGTTAATCCCTCATTTAATATCCTTTTTACCGATTCCTTTACAAGTTTATGAAGGTCACTCTCAGTTAATCTAATTATCTGTTTCATACACAATTTTCTTTATAAATATAAATATTTAATCAAATATAAAAAAATTGCTTCTAACCCATTGATTTTACTAGTAAATATCTTATATTTTATACAGGGTATAAAATATAAGATATGGCATTACCATTAGAAAAAATAGATACAGCTTACAAACTGTTAAAAGAGTACTCAGGTGAAAATCCATTAATCATCAACCTGAAGAATATTGTATACGCATACAAACTCAGGGGTATGAAAGACTCAGAAATTGGTTATGTTCTGCATAATCATGATAGAGCGCCACAAGAAATAAACAAGCTTGTTAAAATTGCTGATTGGTGGGGAGATAAGATGATGGAAGAGTGGGGTATTGAGTTCCCTCCCAGGAAACTTAAGATAACTTGGTTCTTGGGAGAGACTGACTTGCATTACCATTTTTATTGCGTATATAGGAAATCGCAGGATAAGGCTGTTGAGGTGTTTGCGCCAAAGAAAGCAGTACTTACTGATTTTCTGTCAGAGCCTTGGGACACAAAAGAAATTGATTTTAGCGTCTATAACGAGCGTTCAGGACGTTACCTTTATCCACATCAGGAAGATGCTGTAAAGTTCCTCACAAGCAAAAAGAAGGCTATTCTCGCAGATGTTATGGGCTTTGGAAAAACGACCTCTGCTATTGTTTCTGCACTTGAGGATGACTACAAGAAAGTTCTAATTATTTGTCCAGCATCAGTTAAGTTAACCTGGAAGAAAGAACTTCTACAGTATGTAGATGAAGATGATGTTACAATTGTTGAAGGCAGTAAATGGAAAGAAAATAGATTTACCATTATCAACTACGATATATTGAAGAACTTCTATGAAGTGCCTACCGAAACTGTTAAAGAAACAAGGCTTGAACTAGAGGATGGAAAGGTAACAAGGGTTACAAAGGAAAAAGAGAGGGTGTCAAGAAAGAAAGCTGTTATAAACGAGGCAATGGATAACAGCCAGTTGTTCCAGTCTCAATTTGACCTTTTCATAATTGATGAGGCACACAGGCTTTCTAACACTACCAGTGGAATTTACAAGATTATGTCTGACTTAGTAAAGAGGTCTAACCCTGCTGGAATCTATGAACTTACTGGAACTCCTATTACGAATAGACCAATTAACTTCTTTAATTTGCTGAAGCTAATAGATGCTCCAATATCAAAAGACTGGAAGGAATATGTGGAAAGATATTGTGATGGTAAATTCTTCTATAATAGGAAAGAACGTGATGCGCATTCGCACATATTCTGTAAAAATAAGAAAAAAAACTCTTGGTATGACCTTACTGATGAAGAGAAAAAAGAACTTGATGAAATACTTGATAAAAAGTGTAAAAAAATTTGGGCAACTGATGGTGCTTCTCACCTGGATGAATTACAGGAGGTAATCAAACCATTCTATCTGAGGCGTGATAAGAATGACCTGAAACTTACAAAGAAAACAGTTAAGGTACTAAGTTATGACCTAACTCCAGAGGAAAGGTCTGGTTATTTGAATGTATGGAATGAATATACTGAAGCAAAACTTGAGAAGAATCCAGCAGACCTTGAAAAATACAGGAAAATTACCGAAGGTATCATGATGAGACAGTGGCTTGCAAATGCCATGACATCAAAGACAATCGACCTGGCACAGAAATGTGTTGACCTTGGTCATAAGGTAGTTATATTCTGTTCATTTGATGAGGAACTTAACACTATTAAAGAAGCATTTAAAGACATATGCGTTGTACATAACGGAAAGATGCTTGCAAAGAAAAAGAACAAATCAGTAGAAGAGTTCCAAAATAACCCTAGTATTAAGGTATTCATCGGTAACATACAAAGCGCTGGCGTTGGACTTACCCTTGTAGCAAGTAAGGTTGCAATATTCAATAGCTTCAGTTGGGTATCAGGAGATAACCTACAGGCAGAGGATAGAATACATAGACTTAATCAAAAAAAGGACGTAACTATTTACTATCAAGTGTTTTCTAATACATTTTATAAAGAAATGTTTGATAAAGTAAGGGGTAAACAAGAAATAATAGACAATATAATTGTTAGTGAAAAAAACAAATAAAATTATGAATATCAATCTAGATGAAAAAAGAATTAAAAGTATCGAATACGAATTAGTAGATGGTTGTGTGGTTACTTATGTGTTCGAAAATGGTGAAATTTCCCATATGATTGGAACGAACAAAATATCCGACCAAGAAGCTAAAGCAGCTCTTACAGACCATGAAATGATTGAGGCTGTGAAGAAATCTGAATTCATGGGTGAACTGGAAGACGCAAGGAAAAGGTTTAAAATTAGCAAGGAAATAGCAGACAGTTTTCCAGACAAAGATGAAAACGGTAAAAGTAAAAGGTCAAACATAAAATATTCTGACGAAAGCCTCAAAGTAGCAAAAGAGATTATCAAAATGGATAAAGAAGGAAAACTTGATGAAATATTAAAACGCCTCGATAAAGGTGGTAAAAGTAAAGATATTTTTGAACAATTACAAGACCCAGATAACTCCGAGCTATCAGATGATTTATCAGCCTGCGAAAGGAATATGAGAACCATTGAAGAAAAAATTCTGTTAAGACTTAGAATGAATGATGGAGATAGAACCAATAGTGATGAGTTGAATAAACTTATTGAGAATTATGATTTTTATAAAAACAAAAAGAAAGAAATTGATGATAAATTGTGGGATATTAAATATCCTAAAATACATCCAGTTAATGTAACAGAAGAATTAAAGAAAGAATAATATGGCGATAGATAAAAATATATACAACAACGGAATTAAAGGTTTTCTTAGTTACTGGGAAATATCCAATCTACCATATGATTATGAAGGATATAAATCAATGTTTATGGATGCCACAAAAAGAAGAGAATCATCAGAGTTACAGAGAAAATCTTACATAGGTATGAAAGATGAAGAGGCCTCAATGATGAATCATGGGAATTTAAATGAATTCATTCATCCAGTTAAAATGTCAAGTCTTGAGGAACAGAAAAGGATTATTCAAGTATTGACAAGGGCTTCTTATGGTATGAATCGTGAGCTTGCTTATCAGAAATGTGAGGATTATGGCGTAATGACTAAGTGGCAGAAATTTAAGATGACACTGAAGTTTATCTTTAATATCAAGATGTGGTGGAATCTGTTTATGCTTAGGAGGAATCTTGTAAAGAAATGGAAGCCAGAAAGAAAAAATTACAAGGATAAAATAAAAGAAATCGAAGCATTAAGGAAGCAAGCAAAGAAAGAAGGTAAAAACTACGGTGTTGATATGTGGTATCCAAGACCAGGTTGTGGAATGTAAATAATTGAACAATATTTAAATGATTAATGGAAATTACAGAACAATTCATTAAAGATAATGAAGAAGAACTCGATGAAGATATTAGACTTGGATTTATCAAGCTAATAGGTGAAGAGTCTGATGGATATTACAGATATGAATTTATATTCACAAACAATATAGATGAGTTTTGGGGTGAGGATTTTGAACAAAAACCATGCTGCCTTGTAAATAATCTTTTACCAAAGGAAGAATATATAACAGAGGTACATGTTGTTAAAATGAAAATAAAGCTTGACCTAATTCAGAACAACTGTTGTTTTGGATTCCAAGATTGTACTGATGGAATAATTGCATTAGCGTGGGAAAACGTTGATGATTATGAAGAATATCCAGAAGACGGCAGAATATTTTTTAGATTCGGTGAAACTTTTGATGAGGTTGATAATAAGCTAGCGCTAAAAAACGTATTAATGCTTAATTGATAAAAAATGAGGTAGAAACCAATCTACCTCATTTTTGTTTTATGGTAATATACCTTTTTGTGTTAATGTGTCTATAAGGTTGTGTAACTCTCTATGAAGGACATCAAGAATGCCATTACCGCTATCATCGTAGTTAGCTGGGTCTTCTCCATCCCAAGCTGTAATTGCATTAATCCTGGTGGCATTATGTGCAATTTTCGTCGTTGCTGATGTTATTTCTTGCTGTATATCTGCTACTATCTCAGCGATATCATCTTCACGCCTTTTGGCTCTTTGGGTCTCGCCTTCAATTTTATAATTATAGTCACCACTTAATTCTGTTTTCGTCTCAGAAATTCTTTGCTCTACATATCCAGTTGTAGCATAAGATGTTAATTCCTGTTCTATTTCTTCCTGTAACGTTGCTATCTTTGTGTCAAACGTAGATACCTTATTATCTGTATAGATTTTGGCATCGCTTACAGCCTGATGTTTCATTTCCTTGGCAAAATTCTTTGCGCCCCATATCGTATTGGCATTCTTGTTATCTTCTTCTACGCCTATTAGGTCAAGGTCAGCCTGCTGCCTATCAAGGATTTCCTGTGTAAGACCACTTCCAACATTTGAAATTGCTTCACTCAAATCTTCATTAAGTTCATCAATTCTATTTGATAACTCGTTATCAGCATTTTCCAATTTTTCAACATTACTGTCAACACTTTCACTGAGGTCATTAACAGTCACACTCAATGCGTTAAGGTCAGTTTTGTCAGCTTTGTTAGTGTCAAGGGCTTCAATTCTTTGCGACATTTCATTACCCAAATTCTCAAGGTCTGATGAATTTGCTTTAGCCTCAAGAATTGTGTTTATGCTTGATATCTCGTCAGTATTAGCGCTTACCTGTTCCTGTAAAGTTTCTATACTCTCAGTGTTATCTGCAACATCACCCTCTATTGCACTAACAGATTCATTTATAGCACTTATAGCGTCTGTATTGTCATTAACCTTTTCATTTATTTCATTAGTATCAGAATTGATGCCAGTTATGGCACTCATTACTTCACCACTGAATGAATCTAATTCTTCAAATTTTTCCTCAGTATTTTCTGATAAAGTATTAATTGATTCTATGATACCATTAATTTCATCTTCAATTCCAGTTGTAGCGCTTTCTACAAGTCCAGACAAAGCTTCAAGGTCTTCTATTAGAGGATACCTTGTATCGCCACTATCAAATGTTAGATAGCCTTGGTTCTCAACCCATTCTTCAGTAGCAAATCCATCCAAACTAGGTATTTTCTCATCAACTTCTTCCTTTGTGTAGACATCATCTTTCTTGGCAACTTCATTCTCTATAGTATCTATTATGCTATCAACAGCGCCACTTAATCCACTGATTCCATTTTCAATGTTATCAGCCCTATCATTAAGTTCCTCAATGGATTCTATAGCGTCGTTAACGCCTTCTGTTATTGCAGAAAGTTGTTCTGCAAACTCGCCATCAATAGTCTTAAGTTCGTCTATGTCAGCAGAAATGCCACTTATTGCATTAGCAAAATCCTGGTTGATTTCTGATTGCCTATCAATGAAGTTTTCAACAGTACCACTTAATTCAGAAAGGTCTTTCTTTTCAGCTTTTTCACCTTCAAGTTCTTCTATTTCTTTATCCTGTTCCTCGTTCTTCTCACGGATATCTGATAAGTCAATACCATTAAACTCAGAAGCGTATCCGTTCTGGTCTGGGAAACCATAAAACTCCAAATGCCTTATAAATTGTTTTTTAGCCATAATCTTTTAAATATTTAATTACGTAATTTATTATAAATATTTTTTCCAAACCAAAAGCATAAATAAAAAAAGGAATAGAATGGTCTATTCCTCTTTTATTTTGGCAATAACATCGCAGTTGCCTAATCAATTATCTACCTTCTTTCCACTCTTTACTGTATGGAGAGTCATTCATATATTTTTCAACATTTGCAATCTTCCCAAAGTGTTTGTTAGAATACTCATTACCATCATTAGCCTTGAAAGGTTTTTCGAATTTTCCATCCATATCATTATCAAAGCCTTTCGCATCTTTGTTTGCTATTGCTTTACGGATTTTATTTCTTCCATCTTTTGTGTTACCTATCTCATTGAGTATTCTATTTACAGACTCCTTTACTATTCTATGAAGGTCTGATTCTGTCAGTCTAATTAATTTCTTATTCATATTTAAATAGGTATTTACTTGCTTATTTTCTATATAAATATCAGCAGACACAGAAAAATGCAGCCCGACATGGCTGCATTCGTTAATTATTATGGGTCAACTGCGATGTTATTGCCTTTATTTTATTAATTTTACTTGATTTAAGTTGAAAACAATGTAATCATCAGTAATTACATTTTCTGTTGGTGTCTCTCCAATACGCCTTAATATTACTCCATCATAATTCACTTCTCCTTTGTCATACATTTTTTTTACAATATATGGTATGTCACCATATTCTATTTCGTGTTTTGATTCTTGGGCAAGTTTCCATATGAAAGAAGGAGCTTTTGATGTAAGATTTGGGTCATCTGCTGGAACACTTGGCTCACCAGATGGTTTACAGCATTCCCACCATAGTTTATCAGACCACCCAGCACCGTTTGCATTTATAACTAACGGATTATTTATTACAACCTCATATGAGTGTGGTTCGCCAAAATATTTTATTGGTGTAGAGCTAAACCATATTACATCAACAAAGTATCTTTCTTTTATGAAGTCTCCACAATGATAAACAACTTTAGCGCCAGACGATTCACGTATATTGGCAATTATTTCTGTTACCATGCCACGTATATCGTTCTCAGTCAGTCTTATTATTTTTTTCATTTTTTATAATTTCATCTAATTTTTTCTTTTCCTCTTCAGTACATAAGTCAAAGAATTTCTGATAGTTTACCTGAAGGTCATAACTTTTATCACTTACATTTTTCAACTCGTGAAACATTCCACCATAATATTCTTTAAAATGGTAATAATTTTTAGGAGTAACCTTATCAATTATTGCCATATCATCACTAGACCTATTAATAATGTAATCTCCAGGTTTAAAAATTGGTTCTACTCTCATAACAATAATAATTTATATAATTATTTAGGCAGTACAGTAATAAGTAATTCCTCTCTTATTGGCATGTTTAGTATACCATTTGGATATGTATATGAGTCATTTTTTATACTACCATTAAATGTAATCTCAAACACCCCCTTGAAACTACCAGCTTCCTTAGTATCACGTTCTTTCCAGTCATAACAAATGACATATTGTTCCGTACAGTCATCATTCTCACGGAGCTTTATGTATGCTTTGTTTTTTGCCACCTTAACAACATTGGTGTCAATATTTGTCATTGTAAATGTAATATCAGCAGCTTGGATACATTCGTGGAACTTATTGAAATCGTGTCTTCCATCTTCAATTAATTCCATACGAAGTGTTGGTAATGTGCTGCCCTGCTTTATATAGAAGTATTGCATATAAAATATAACTTTTTTCTTATAAATATCAAGAATCTATCTCTTGTGGTGTCATTATTGTAAAGAGTGTTATACTTTCTCTTATTATTTTATCAATATTATCCACCATATCCAGCATCTGGGTCGTAATCTATTTTCATATATATTCTATCAGCATTGGAAGGAAACAATTCGAATGCATTGGAAATAGCCTCTGATATTTTAGCAAACCTTTTATCACGTGTCTTGTTGAATAGGTAATTTGCATTTTGGAACGTCTTATTGATATTAATCCAAAGGTCTTCTTCCCAACCTTGTATCTGTTCTGGTGTTGCTCCTCCAGTTGCCCCAGCAGCAGCAAGCTCATCATTCTCATCGTCTTCATCGAAGTCATCATCAAAACCTTCATATCTTTCACGCAATATTTTATTGACAGATGCTTTCACGATTCTATGAATGTCATTTTCTGTTAATCTTATTAATTTCTTTGCCATAAAATATAACTTTTTTCTTATAAATATCAAGAATAAATAAAAAACCCCAGACACCTAGTGTCCAGGGTTTAATATTTAGTTTTAGTTTGTTCGGTTTATCTGAACTCATTGATTGACCAATGAACAAGTCCATCAACTCTAACGTGTCCGTAGTAACGGTTGTTAACCATCTTCTTAGCGTAACGGGTCATGATACCCTTAACTGGTGCGAAGTTGAATGGGTTGTACATTGTAGGAGTCAACTGCATTGGCACGTATGGTGCATAGATGTAACCAGTGTCAAGAAGTGACTTACCCTTGTGACCAATGATGATTGACCAGTGAGGTGAATATGGGTCACGATATACAGTGTAACGTCCGCTAAGTGAACCAATCTTCTCAATACCCATGTTGTACTGGTCGCTCTCTGCTGAAGCGTCAGAAACGTGGAAGAATTCCAAGTTATCGAACAATGCAGAAATCTCTGAAGATACTACAATGAAGTTAGCACCGCCACGAAGTGTAGACTTGTGAATCTGTGCAGAAATCTGGTTAATCTTAGTCATAAGCTCCTGATTCCAGTCCTTCTGAGTGTAGTTTGTAGAGAATGCAGCCATTCTTCTCCAACCATTGACATCCCAACGTGCCTGCCAAGGTGCTCCCTTTCTAAGGTCACGAAGAATCTCACGGTCAATTTCAGCAGCAATCTGCTCTGAAAGGATAGCTGTCAACTCAGCCTCTGCGTCGATGTTGTGGAATGCAGAAACGTCCTGTGCAAGCTCTGGAGACCAGGTAGCACGAAGCTTTCTTTCTACAACTGATACAGTAACTGAATCAAGCTTGAAGCTAACCTCACCGATTTCGGTCTCAAGCTCAAGTGAGTCGTACTGTGCCCAAGCAATCTTGAAGAGACTCTTCATAGCTTCCTTAGTCTTTTCTGGGTCAGTTGGGTCAATTGCAGCGTCAAGTGCAGCAGCGTCAACACCAACGTATCCGTCGATTGTACCAGCCTGCTGAACAACTGGCTTAGCAAGGTCAAGCTCGATATACATCTTACCCTCAGCATCACAAGCAGCACCGTACTCTACGATACCTTTACCATACTTCTGAGTAACAACTCTGAATGGAACTGACTCAAACTTTCTGAAAGCAGCAGTCTTAACAGACTCTGAACCAGGAACGTTTGCAGCAGCGAACTCCTTCTGAGTAATAACCTTCAATGAAGCAAGGAACTCTTCAGTATCCATCTCGTTTCCATCAGGACCTGTCAACTTGCTAGCGTTGAATGAAGAGAAACCATCAATCTCAAGTATAATGTTTCTAATTGTTCCATCAAAACCACTCTTGAAATAAGCGTTAAGATTGTCACCACCGAAAGGACGAACACCACCAGGGGTCAAGAATACTGGAATAGCCTCACCAACCTTGATAGTTACCTTACCCTTAGAGTTGTCATAAAGGAAGTCATTGTAGAAGAGGTCATAAAGAGTCTTCTGGAAGTACTGAGTTACCTCAGGACCTGCCTCACGAAGAGCAGTTACGTTAAGTTCCTCAGCAGCAGCACGTGCCTTAGCAGCCTCGAAATCTGTAGCATCAGCAACAGTCTCGTTCAACTGTGGAATGTACCACTTATTCTTCTGAAGTTCATTGATTGTCTCGTCTGGGAGATAGTAACGTGGCTCAACACGTCCTTCCTTGTTACGGTTAACTCTGTCATAGCCCATAAGACCAAGGTGTCTACCAGTTGTACCGTCGATGATGTCACCAGGAGTTGCACCTGTTGCATCCTCTGGAAGAGTCCACTCTCTCTCTGAAGTAACAGGGAGGATGAAGAACAACTTACCAACTGGAAGGTTCATAGCCTGTACTGATACGATATCATTAGCAAGAAGTCTGCTGAATACCCTACGGATGATAGGGAATACCACAGTCTCGAATGAACCGCTATTGTCAGAAGCTGTAGCCTCGTAAATCAAGTGCTTAGCCTCGTTCTCATACAATGTAGCAACATTCTCTTTGATACCTGCTGGAAGACCCTCAGTGAAACCGAGCTGGTCCCAACGGTTCTGAATGCTCTCACGTATCTGTTTCTGTGCGTTGTACTCGATGTTACCAACTACACCACTAGATAAAAATTCTTTCATATAAGAAATTTATTTACGTTTTAATTATTTTTTTTTTATATAAATATACACAAATTCTGAAAAGTTTCGATTATCTCATCATTCTGTGCATTAAATCAAGAGATTCCAAAATGTCCTGTGACTTATAGATAGGTGTCTCGTTGATTTTCTTTGAACTCTCTACTGAAAGATTACCCTCAGTAATGTTCATTTTCTTAGTTTTCTGTAGGTCACGGCTCAATGACTCATAAAGTGCCTTTGAAGCATCGATTGTCTTAGCCTCGTTTGCAAACCTACTGATTATCTCTTTCTTCTCTTCCTGAGTGGTTGAGTTCTCAGAGATAAGCTTTATTATCTGTGCAAGGTTGTGGTTTGTCACAGCAGCTTCCTTAAGTGATGCCATTACAGTTGTCAAAGTCTCCTTGAGTTCCTTGTTCTCCTGAAGAGTCTTGTTAATCTTCTTCAAAGTATTCTCAACCTTCACATCGACTTCTACATTATTACCACCGCCCTTATAAGCGTTGTCACCAGTACCAGTCTCCTGACCGTTCTGTGCTGTGTGGAAACTACGTCCCTTACGTGCTCTTGGGTTGTTAGGACCGTCAGTTCTTGATGTGCTTCCAATATTTGCTGAATGCTCAGCATTTGTCTTCAACTCATTAACTGTACCTTCCTCAACTGTCTTACCCTTTTCTGCGTCGAAAGGCTGATTCTCTTTCTTGTCGCCTTTCTTTCCAGACCAAGGCTTTGACTTACCCTTTGGTACGCCTGCGTCCCAGTCGTTTACATTCTTTCCTGGCTCTGACATACCTGGTGTAGTCATAACGTCCTTGCTCTGATAATTGTCAGTGTATCCTACGTTTGAGTCGTATTCCAATACAAGCTCAAACATTCTTTCTGTTGATTCTTTCATATCATCTACGTTATTAAAGTCATCTTCATCACTGAAATCATCACCCATGTCGTTACCTT
>Ga0247608_10003097_pt1 | contig 19809 bp, 17 predicted proteins | sample 176DNAGHGlowgp2_FD_193490 | JGI IMG/M metagenome (GOLD analysis project Ga0247608, IMG submission 193490) | Sheep rumen microbial communities from Palmerston North, Manawatu-Wanganui, New Zealand - 1766 DNA GHGlow gp2 | ecosystem: Host-associated > Mammals > Digestive system > Stomach > Rumen ...
TACCGCTCTCGTCGTGCTTGTAGAGGACGTGCGACTCGAGGTCCTTGATGTACTGGTCCGCGAGGGCGCGGCCGTACAGGGCCTTGATCTTGTCCTGCATGATGTAGCGGTTCTGCTTGATGTTGTTCTCCTTGTAGAGCTCGTTGCCCAGCGTCACGATGTTCTTGCGGGTGACGTTGGCGTTGGCGTCGAACTTGGAGCCCGTCGCCGCGTTGGAAGCCTTGATGTAGTCCTTGATGAAGTCGCGCTTCTTGCGCAGGTCCAGGTCCGCGTCGAACTTCTCGATGTACGCCAGCGCCACGCGCTTGTTCACGGACATCAGGGATTCCTCTACCTGGCGGCGGATTTCCCGGCTGGTGATGCCGTCATAGACATATAGGTTGTTGATGATCGAGACGACGATCGCATCCTCACAGTATTCCCCCGCCGTCTTGTATGCCTCGTGGATGCCACGGGCGAGTTTGGCCTTGTCGTACTCTTCAAAAGAGCCGTTGGTTTTACGTACGTCCATTATATATGTTGTCTTTGAATCTCCGTGGTCCGGGACGGGCTGAACGCCTCACGTCCGGATGACAAATTTAGCCCTAATCCGGGGCAAAAGCCCGGCGCGTCAACTTAATTTTTCAACAGAGTTATGAACAACATACCAGGCGTAAGCCAGAACCACGCAAAAACACACCAACGGGACCAGATAGGACGCGTTCACGCCGAACAGGTCGGAGATTTTTCCCTGCAGCGGGGTCAGCAGCGCGCCGCCCAGGATCGCCATGATCAGGCCGCTCGCGCCGATCTTGGCGTCGTCCCCGACACCGCCCAGGGCGATGCCGTAGATGGTCGGGAACATCAGGCTCATGAAGAAGCTAACGGCGACGAGCGCGACCACGCAGGGCCAGCCGGTGCCCTTGCACAGGAAGACCAGCAGGCAGAGCACGATATCCGCCGCCGCGGCCCATGCCAGCAGCTTCGACGAGCGGATCCATTTCATCAGCCAGGTGAACAGGAAGCGCGCCGCGCTGAAGCAGATGATGGACGCCAGGTAGATGGTGGCGGCCTTCGCCTCCAGGATGCCGAGTTCCTGCATCACCAGGCGGATGGTAAAGCTCCACACGCCGATCTGCGCCCCCACATAGAAGAACTGCGCCACCACGCCCCAGACATAGGGTTTGTTGGAGAGCAGCCGCCGGAACGCCGCCTTCAGGCCGCCGGCGGAAGCGCCGTCGCCGCCTTCGGGCATCTTCACGAGCAGCATCAACACCAGAATCGCGAGCAGCACGAAGCCCAGGGTCATGTAAGTGCCGGTGACGGCGCCGAGTTCGTGGGCCTGCAGGGCCTCCAGGCGCTCGGGGCTCATCGCGGCCCGTTCCGCGGCCGACGCGGCGGACAGCTCGCCCAGGATGAAGTACTGGCTCAGCAGGATACCCGTGATGGAGCCGAGCGGATTGAAGGACTGGGCGATGTTGAGCCGGCGCGTGGCCGTCTCCGGCGCGCCCATGCTCAGGATATACGGGTTCGCGGTTGTCTCCAGGATGGAGCAGCCGCCCGCCAGGATGTAAATGGCAGCCAGATAGAAGCCGTACGAGGCCACTTTCGACGCGGGGAAGAACAGGATCGCGCCGGCGGCGTACAGCGCGAGGCCCAGGATCACCCCGCTCTTGTAGGAATACTTGCGGATGTACAGCGCGGCAGGCAGCGCGAAGCAGAAATAAGAGCCGTAAAAGGCGAACTGGATCAGCGAGGTCTGCGTGTCGGTCATCGACATGATGCGCTTGAAGGCGCTGAGCAGGGTGTCCGTCATGTTGTTGGCGATCCCCCACAACAGGAACAGCACTGTCACCAGGCAGAACGGCAACAGGTACCTTTTCTCAATGGTCTTCATAGGGCCGGCTTATTCCGAACGGGAAAGTGAAAGTGCGCGCAGGCCCTCTTCCTGCGGACGGATGACGAGGGAATCGGCGCCGAGCGACTCGATCCGGTACATCAGGACGCGGCCGTCGGAGGCCGTCAGGGCGAGGTTGTCGCCGTCCAGGCTCCAGTCGCGGAGCTCGGGGCCGTCCGCGCCGACATACTTGGCCGAACCGTCTTCCGCGAGCACCAGGCCCACTTCCTCCGCACCGGTGCAGTCGCGCCAGATGCCCGGCACCAGGCGGTAAGGAGACGGCACGTCGATATCCAGCTGCACCGCCCGGAGGGTCTCCCCGTCCGGCAGCAGCTCATAGATGACGCGGACCTCGTCGCCGGGCAGCACGCCCGGCACCATCATCGGATTGGTGCCCCGGGTGCTGACCACGCAGGTGTCGCCGGCAGGCGTCAGCAGGGTGACGCTCGCGATGGTGGTATCGATGACTCGGCCTTCCACGGCCGGCACTTCCCGCTTGCAGGCCGCCAGGGCGAGCAGCGCGAGGGCAAGGAGAACAAGGGCTCTTTTCATAACGTCGGGATGATGGTTTCTGCAAATATAAACAATTTTTCTTCAAGGTAAACGGCCCCCTACAGCACGGCGAGCAGCTGCGCCATCAGGAAGCCCAGGTAGTTGCCGGCCGCATAGCCGACGACGCCCACGGCAAGCCCCCCGGCGAGCACGCTGCGGTTCTTCATCGCCGCCGCCATCATCGGCACGAAGGGCGGCGAGCAGATGTAGGCAACGGAACTGACGGTCATCGTGTCGGCGTCGATCTTCAGCAGCTTCGCCAGCAGGATTTCCAGCAGCAGGGAGCCGAAGATGACGAAGCTCAGCCAGCCCAGCAGGCGAAGGCTTCCGCCGGCGTCGAGATTGCGCAGGTTGGCCATCGAAGCCACCACCACGGAGAAGACATAGATGAAGTACATCCCGATGTCGTAGCCGTGCTTCCTGCGTTTGAGCGGCTTCCAGAACGAAGCGGCGATGCCGAGCGTGGTGAGGCACAGGATCAGCACGGTCATGAAGGCGCCGTCCCCGGCGAGCAGGCCGAGTCCGGCGGAAACGCCGATGATCAGAACGTCCACGCCCAGCAGGACACCCGCATCCCGCAGTCCCTGCCGGGTGAACAGGCCCCGGAAAGGCCGTTCCGCCGCTTCGGGGGACGACCCGGCAGCAGTGCCGCCGTCGGAGAGGCTCTCCACAGGCAGCCAGCGCCGAAACAGGCGGATGCCGACGGACAGCAGGAAGGTCAGGTACAGGAAACTCACCGCCATGTCGAAGGAGTTCAACAGGATAAAGGTCTCCTCCGGCACACCCAGCATCGCCTGCAGCGACGCCAGGTTGATGGTTCCGCCGGTGTACACGCCCGTGAGCATCCCGCCCACCTTGGCCCCGTCGTCCAGGTCGCGGCCGAAAAGGAAGAAGCCGGCGACCACGGCGGCCATGACCGAAACCAGGCCGGCGATGAGCGCGAGCAGCTGGCTGCGGGTGCCGCTCCGGCGGAAGGTGCAGGAGAAGAGCATCAGCGGGATGGCCAGCGGGACCATCGCGCTGGAGAGGATCTCCTGGATCTGCGCCATCCCGGGCGGATGGAAGAGGTTCCCGGCCAGGATCCCCAGGATGTAGAGGATCAGCACCGGGCCGACCTTGTCCAGCAGCGGGAAGCGCCGGCACAGCCACAGCACGCCGGCGGGCGCGAGCAGGAAAAACAGGGTGATGAGGATGTTTCCGAACATGGCGATTAATTAATTTCAGATGCTCCGGACCGTCAGCGGGCGGTAAGCGTCAGTTCCGCATCGGGCAGGCCGTCCGCGGAGACGACCACCCGCAGGGGGCCGGCCGAACGTCCGGCCTGCACGACCGCCTGCGCACGGCCCAGGAAACTGGGCTTGTCGGCGCGCAGCTGCGCACCGCCGTCCGCCGTATCGCCGTTGTCCATGCAGAGGAAGCGTCCGGCACCTTCCACGCGGACGCGCAGCGGACGGTCGGCATCCGGCACCGTGCACCCTTCCGCATCCACCAGGTCGATATCGACATAGCAGAGGTCCTGCCCGTCGGCGGAGAGAGCCTCCCGGTCGGCACACAGGCGCAGCGAGACGGCTTCACCCGCGGTCCGCAGTTCGTCACGGGCCGCCTCGGCGCCGCCGTTGCGGCCTACCGCCACGAGCGTACCCGGCTTGTAGGGCAGGCGCCACTTGACGGTGTTGTTGGGGTAATCCGACAGGCGCCGGACCCCGAGCGAGGTTCCGTTGGAGAAGAGTTCCACCTCCTCGCAGTTGGTGAAAACGTCCAGCGTGACCATCTGCGGATTGTCGTGGCGCGGGAAGTTCCAGTGTGCGGCGAGCAGCGGCCATGTCCACATATCCTTGCCGCGGTCCAGCGGCAGCGAAGGATCTTCCACAGCCAGTTTCACGACGGGTTCATCCTCCTTCCACACGGCCCGGAAAAAGGCCGCCTGCGGCTTCTCGTGCATGCAGACGTCATAGATGCCCGTCGGCCAGCCCTTGCTCGGCCAGCCGGACGACTCGCCCCAATAATCGATGGCCGCCCACATGAAATAGCCGAAGATGAAATCCCGCTCCACATAGTCGTACCACGGGTTCCGCTCGATGTACTCGCGCATACGCTCCCGGCCCGCGGAATAATACGGGAACACTTCCGAACCATAGATGATGCGCTCCGGGTACAGGCGGTGGTCTTCGTCGTAGAAGGGTTCCTGATAGTTGTAGCCCACCACCTCGACGGCGGCGTTGAAGCCGTTCTGGTTGAATTTCCGCTCATAATCCGGCATCGTGGTCACGGCCACCCGGCGGGTCGGGTCCAGGCGCTCGCATTCCGCACGCAACGCCTGCAGGCGGGCCGTTCCCGCCCCGCTCATGTCGCCTTGCTCGACGGTCTCGTTGCCCACGCTCCAGAGCACCACCGAAGGGTGGTTGCGGTCGCGCAGCACCATCGCGGCCAGGTCTTTCGCCCACCACTCGTCAAACCATTGCGCATAGTAGCCGGACTTCCATTTGTCGAACGATTCGTCGATCACCAGCATGCCCAGGCGGTCGCAGGCGTCCAGGAACTCCCGGGCCGGCGGATTGTGGCTGCAGCGGATGGCGTTGAAGCCCGTCTCCTTCATCAGCGCGATGCGCCTTTCGTGGGCGCGGTCGGGAATCGCGGCGCCCAGTGAACCGGCGTCCTGATGGATGTCGCCGCCTTTCATCTTGACGCTGCGCCCGTTGAGGAAGAAGCCTTTGTCCGGATCGAAGCGGATGTCGCGGATGCCGAAGGTGGTCTCATAGCGGTCCACCACCTGCCCGCCCCGGCGCACGCTGGAAACCAGCGTGTAGAGCTGCGGGGAATCGATGTCCCACAAGGCCGGCGCATCCAGGGTGAATTCCTGGGGCAGCACCGTCTGCGCGCCGGCGGCGAGGGGCGCCTTGGCCGCCGCCTTCGCCACCACCCGCCCGGCGGGATCCCGGAGCTCGCTGGTCAGCGAGACCTGCACGGCCTTCGCCCCGTCGTTGACTACCGTGGTCTCCACGCGTACGGCCGCGCGCGCCGCGCTGACCGAGGGCGTGGTTACGCTGGTGCCCCAAAGCCCGACGTGGACGGGATCGGTGACGTTCAGCCAGACGTGGCGGTAGATGCCGCTTCCGGAGTACCAGCGGGAACTCGGACAGTCGGTATGGTCCACCTTGACGGCCACGACATTCTCCCGGCCGGGAATCAGGTAATCCGTTATGTCATAAGCAAATGCAGTGTATCCGTAGGGGTGGAAGCCGACCTCCCGGCCGTTCACGAAAACCGTGGCGCGGTGATACACCCCGTCGAACTCGAGGCTCACCCGGCGTCCTTTCCAGGCCGCCGGCACCGTGAAATGCTTGCGGTACCAGCCCAGGCCGCCCTGCATGAAACCCATCGAGCCTTTCCCGCCTTCCTCCGGAGACAGATAAGGCAGCGTCATGCTCCAGTCATGGGGCAGCTGGACAGGCGTCCAGGCGGCATCGTCGAAGCCCGGGGCCTCCGCCCCGGCAGGAGCCGTCAGCGTGAACTTCCAGTCGAAATCAAAGGATTGGTGGAGACGATCCGCGGCAGGGAGCGCCCGTGCGCCCAGGCACAGGGTCAGCAGGCATAGAAGAATACGTCGGTAAAGCATCGGGTTGTAGATAGGTTATTTCAACAAAAATACGAAATCTTCTTCCCTTTCGCAAACCACCTCCTTCCGGCGCAAAGAGCATTTGGCAATCCCGGAAATAATCCCTATCTTTAAGGTTTGGATTGTAGAACCTAATTATTGTTGTTATGAAGAAAATCGATGTCGTGCTCGGGCTCCAGTGGGGCGACGAGGGCAAAGGCAAGGTAGTAGATGTATTGACCCCGGACTACAAGGTAATCGCCCGCTTCCAGGGCGGCCCCAACGCCGGCCACTCGCTGGTCTTCGACGGCGAGGGCTTCGTGCTCCATACCGTTCCTTCCGGCATCTTCCGCAAGGATTCCGTGAACGTGATCGGCAACGGTGTCGTGATCGACCCCGTGATCCTGATGGATGAGATCCGCGCGATCGAAGCCAAGGCCGGCGACATTACCGGCAAGCTGCAGATCGCCAAGCGCGCCCACCTCATCCTCCCGACGCACCGCATGCTGGACGCCGCAAGCGAGGCCGCCAAGGGCAAGGGCAAGATCGGTTCCACCCTGAAGGGCATCGGCCCCACCTATATGGACAAGACCGGCCGCAACGGCCTGCGGGTCGGCGACATCCTCTCCCCGGAATTCAAGGACCGCTACGAGGCGCTCAAGAACAAGCACTTCGGCCTGCTCTCGCAGTACGATTTCCAGTATGACATCACCGAGTACGAGAAGCAGTGGCTGCAGGCCATCGAGGAGCTGAAGCGCTTCCCCTTCATCGAGAGCGAGATCGTGATCAACGACTACCTCGCGAAGGACGTCCCCATCCTCGCGGAAGGCGCCCAGGGCTCGATGCTGGACATCGACTTCGGCACCTACCCCTTCGTGACCTCTTCCAACACGATGACCGCCGGCGTCTGCACCGGCCTGGGCGTGGCCCCGAACCGCGTGGGCAAGGTGATGGGCATTTTCAAGGCCTACTGCACCCGCGTGGGCAGCGGCCCCTTCCCCACCGAGCTCTTCGATGAAACCGGCGAGCGCCTGCGGCAGATCGGCCACGAGTTCGGCGCCACCACGGGCCGTCCGCGCCGCTGCGGCTGGCTGGACCTCGTGGCGCTCAAGTACGCCGTGATGATGAACGGCGTGAGCGAGCTCATCATGATGAAAGCGGACGTAATGAACGATTTCAAGACCATCAAGGTCGCCACCGCCTATGAGATCGACGGCAAGCGGGTGGATTATTTCCCCTTCGAGAGCGGAGAGGAGGTCACCCCGGTTTATGAGGAGTTCGCCGGCTGGGACTGCGACATCACCGGCGTGCGCCGCTACGAGGACTTCCCGCAGGCGTTCCGGGACTACGTCGCCTTCATCGAGAAAGAGACCGGCTGCCCCGTCAGGATCATCTCCGTCGGTCCCGACCGCAGCGAGATCGTCCTCAGATGATGCCGACGCGCTTGAAGATGTAGTCGACGTTCTTGAAGTAGTACTCGAGGGTGAAACAATCCTCGAGTTCTTCTTTTGTGAGCTGCGCCGTCACGCCTTCGTCGGCGAGCAACAGCGTCTTGTAGTCCAGGCCCTCGGACCAGGCCTTCATCGCGATGGGCTGCACGGTATCGTAGGCCTCCTCGCGGGAAAGTCCCTTGCCGATCAGGGCGTTCATCACGCGCTGGGCGAAGATGACGCCGTTGGTGCGCCAGATGTTCTTCAGCATGTTCTCCGGATAGACCGTCAGGTTCTCGAGGATCCCCTTGAAGCGGACCAGCATATAGTCCAGCAGCTCGGTGGCGTCCGGCAGGATGATGCGCTCGGTGGACGAGTGGGAGATGTCCCGCTCGTGCCACAGGGCCACGTTCTCGCAGGAAGCGGACATATAGCCGCGCATCACGCGGGCGCAGCCGCAGATGTTCTCGCTGCTGATGGGATTGCGCTTGTGCGGCATCGCACTCGACCCCTTCTGGCCCTTGCGGAAAGCCTCTTCGGCCTCGCGGACTTCGGTACGCTGGAGGTTGCGCACCTCGAAGGCCATCTGCTCCAGGGTGGAGGCGATGACGGCGAGCGTGGCGATGTAGAAGGCGTGGCGGTCGCGCTGCAGCACCTGCGTGGAGATGTCGGCGGAGGCGATGCCCAGTTTCCCGCACACATAATCCTGGATGAAGGGCGGGATGTTGGCGAAGTTGCCCACGGCGCCGCTCATCTTGCCGGCCTCGACGCCCTTGCGGGCATACTGGAAGCGCTCGATGTTGCGTTTCATCTCCTCGTACCAGAGGGCCCACTTCAGGCCGAAGCTCGTGATGTCGGCGTGGATGCCGTGCGTGCGGCCGATGCAGGGGGTGTCCTTGAACTCGATGGCGCGCTTCTTCAGCACCGCAAGGAAGTCCTCCAGGTCCTGCAGCAGGATGGCGTCCGCCTGTTTGAGAAGGTAGCCGTTGGCGGTGTCCACCACGTCGGTGGAAGTCAGGCCGTAATGCACCCACTTGCGCTCCTCGCCGAGGCTCTCGGAAACGGCACGGGTGAAGGCCACCACGTCGTGGCGGGTCAGTTCCTCGATTTCCCGGATGCGCTCCACTTCAAAACCCGCGTTCGCGCGGATCTTCGCCACGTCTTCCGCCGGGATGACACCCAGTTTGCTCCAGGCTTCGCAGGAAAGGATTTCGACTTCGAGGTAGGCGTTGAACTTGTTCTCCTCGGTCCAGACGTCCCGCATGACCTGGCGGGAATAGCGCGTGATCATAACTGCTATTTTTTAAGGAACTCGTTGATATTCTTCTCGATACGTGCAGCGGCGTCCTCCCCGGCGGCCGGAACGAAGGTCTCGCCTGTGATGTGCTCGTAGAGCTCGATGTAGCGTTCGGTGATGCCGGCGACGACGGCGTCGGTCATCTCGGGCACCTGCTGTCCGGCCTGGCCCTGGAAACCGCCGGCCATCAGCCACTCGCGCACGAACTCCTTGGAAAGCTGCTTCTGGTGCTCGCCCTTCGCCAGGCGCTCCTCATAGCCTTCCGCGTAGAAGTAGCGGGAAGAGTCGGGGGTATGGATCTCGTCCATCAGGATGATGCGCCCGTCCCGCTTGCCGAATTCGTATTTGGTGTCCACGAGGATCAGACCGCGGGCGGCGGCGATCTCCGTGCCGCGCGCGAACAGGGCGCGGGTGTACTTCTCCAGCTGCTCGTAGTCCTCGCGCGAAACGATGCCCTGCGCGATGATCTCCTCCTTGCTGATGTCCTCGTCGTGGCCCTCGGCGGCCTTGGTGGTCGGGGTGATGATGGGTTCCGGGAAACGCTGGTTCTCGACCATCCCCTCCGGCAGGGCGACGCCGCACAGGCTGCGCTTGCCGGCCTTGTACTCGCGCCAGGCATGGCCCGTCAGGTAGCCGCGGATGACCATTTCCACCTTGAACGGCTCGCAGCGCCAGCCGACCGTGGCCATCGGGTCCACTTCGGCGATCTTCCAGTTCGGGAGGATGTCGGCGGTCGCGTCCAGGAAGCGCGAGGCGATCTGGTTGAGTACCTGGCCCTTGTAGGGGATGCCCTTGGGCAGGACGACGTCGAAGGCGGAGATGCGGTCCGTCGCGACCATCACGAGGTAATCGGATCCGATGCTGTACACATCGCGGACCTTGCCGGTATATTTGGCAACCTGGCCCGGGAAATGGAAATCAGTGCTGAGAATGGCTTTCATGACGAATGAAGTTATTGCGCTCACGAAGTTACTCGTTTTTTCTCACTCCGCGAAAAAAATATTACATTTGAGGGATGATACGCGAAGAAACGGTATTCGGGCCCATCCACAGCCGCCGGCTGGGGTCCTCGCTTGGCATCAACCTGCTGCCGAGACACGGAAAGATCTGCAATTTCGACTGCATCTACTGCGAATGCGGCTGGAACCGGGACGGCCGGGACGACCGGGTGCTCCCCACCGCCGCCGAGGTCCGCTCCGCGCTGGAGGACAAGCTGGCGCAGTGCCTGCTGGACGGCACCCGGATCGATTCCATCACCTTTTCCGGCGACGGCGAGCCCACCCTCAACCCGGAGTTCCCGCGGATCATCGACGACACCCTGAAACTGCGCGACGCCTACTTCCCTTCCGCGAAGGTTTCCGTACTCTCGAACGCCACCCGCGTGCACATCCCGGAGGTCGCCGCCGCGCTCCGCCGCGTGGACAATCCCATCCTGAAGATCGACGCCCCCACCGACGGACTCGTCGGCCGCATCAACCATCCGGCCCCCGGCTACTCGCTGGAACGCGTCCTGGAGGCCCTGCGCGGCTTCGGCGGCGACTTCGTGCTGCAGACGATGTTCCTGCGCAGTCCGGATTTCGATTCCGCCGCGCCCGAAGTGCTGGACGGTTGGATGAAGATCGTCCGGGACCTCAGGCCCCGGAAAATCATGGTCTACACCATCGACCGCCCTACCCCGCAGGAAGGCCTGCAGAAGTTCACCCCGGCCGAGATGCGCACCCTCGTGCAACCCCTGCTGGACGAAGGTTTCAACATCGACATCAAAGGTTGACGCCGTCCCGGCACTGAAAACCGTCGAAATCGATGCGACCCCCGGCATTATGGCTGGGGGTCGCATTGAAAAAGGGCGGTTTCGTGCCCGGCGGGCAAGCGCGGGCTACGGACTATCCGGACGGTATTCGAGCAGGTCGCCGGGCTGGCAGTCCAGCGCCTGGCAGAGGGCCTCGAGCGTGGAGAAACGGATCGCCTTGGCTTTTCCGGTCTTGAGGATCGACAGGTTTGCAGCTGTGATTCCCACGCGTTGGGCGAGCTCCCCGGAGGACATCTTCCTCCGGGCCAGCATCACATCTACATTGATGACGATCATACCGTTACTCCTCCGACTTCGCGGCTTCGGCGGGGGCCGCTTCCGCGTTGCCCTTCAAGTAGTTCGGCAGGCTCATGCCGGCCATCTTCAGCAGGTCCTCAAGCGGGGGTACGGAACCCATCAGGCCGGAAACGAAATTCGCCGTGGCGGTCTTGCCGTTCTCGCCCTTGCCGCCGTCCCAGACGGTGACCTTGTCGATGTTGATGCCCTTGACGGCCTCGACCTGCGTCTTCACGAGCTCAGGCAACTTGTCGGTAATGAGCATCGTGATGGCCTGCTGGGCGTCTCCGCCGGCGGCGGCCACGAGCTGGCCGAAACCTTCGGCCTGCTTGGCCAGGATCTCGAGGGTACCGCGGGCCTGTGCGTCCATCTTGGCGAAGATGGCGTCGGCCTCGCCCTTCGCCCTGCGGCGGAGCTGTTCGGCCTCGGCCTCGGCTTCGATGATGGCCTTCTCCTTCTCGATCTGGGCGGCCACGACGATGTTGGCCTGCTGGGTGGCCTTCTCGCGCTCAGCGCGGGCGAGCTCGGCGTCGCGCTCGCTCTTGTACGCCTCCTCGAGGGCCTTCGCAGCCTGCACCTTCTCCGCAGCCACGGCAACGCGCTCGGCCTCGGCCTGTTTCTCGCGGCGCTGGGCGTCGGACTGGGCGATGGCGATCTTGGAGCTGTTCTCGCCCTCGACGGCCTTGGCATTGGCCAGGGCGGTGTTGATACGGGTGTCGCGGCTGGTCTCGGCGATCCGGATGTCCTTGTCCCGGTCGGCCTCGGCCTTGCCGATCTCACCGTAGCGGTTCTGCTCGGCGACGCTCTTCTTCGCGTCGTTGATGGCCTTGGCGGCGGCTTCCTTACCGAGGGCCTCGATGTAGCCGGACTCGTCGCGGATATCCGTGACGTTCACGTTGATGAGCTTCAGGCCGATCTTGCGGAGTTCGGCCTCCACGTTCTGGCTCACGGCGGCGAGGAACTTGTCGCGGTCGGCGTTGATCTCCTCGATGTCCATCGTCGCGATCACGAGACGCAGCTGGCCGAAGAGGATATCCGTGGCGATGCCCCGGATCTCGTCCTGGGAGAGCCCGAGCAGGCGCTCGGCGGCGTTGGTCATCACTTCCGGCTCCGTGGAGATACCCACGGTGAAGCGGCAGGGCACGTCCACGCGGATGTTCTGCTTGGACAGGGCGTTGGTGAGGTTGCACTCGATGGAGATCGGGTTGAGGTCCAGGAACTGGTAGCTCTGGAAAACGGGCCAGATGAAGGCGGCGCCGCCGTGGATGCACTTGGCCGAGGCGTCACGGCCGGTCTTTCCGTAGATGACCAGCACCTTGTCGGAGGGGCAGCGTTTGTAGCGGGCGAGGATGGCCGTGAAGGTCACGAAGAGCACGCCCACGATGATGAGGATGAGGTAGAGTTCCATACTATTGGTAATTAATTAGATGATGACGGAATTGATTTCTTCGACCAGCAGGGTGGTGGCGCTCACCACGTCCACCACGCGGATGCGGGTGCCGGTCTTGAGCGTGGGGCCGTCGGTCAGGGCGGCATATTCACGCACGGCGTTGTTGATGGTGATCTGCACTTTGCCTTCGCCCGCCCGTTCGCCCGGAACGGTCAGGTAGACGGTGCCCTGGCAGTCCACGGCGGACTTATACACATTGATGTTGCCGGATTCCTGCATGCCGGTCAGCCACTTGAAGAGCAGCATCACCAGGGCGACGAGCAGCACGCCCACCACGATGGCGATCAGCATGCGCAGGCCCGTGGCCGGGACGCTTTTCTGCAGGAGGATGGCCGTCCAGCCGAAACCGATCAGGAAATTGATGAAGTTGCGGAAGGTCAGCAGGTTCATCCCCGTGCTCGGATGGGCCGCGTCGTGGCCGCCGGCGTCGGGACCGCCGCCCACGTCCACGGAACCGTCGGCGATGTCGCCGGGGGTGTCCGCACTCACGTCGGAGTTGATGTCGAAGTCGCTGTCCCCGGCGGCGCCGAGGAAGGTCATGACGGTCTGGATGACGAAAACCAGCGAAGCCGAGAGCGTCACGGCCCAGAGGACTTTCATCGCCGGTTCAAGGGAGTTCCACCATTCAATCATAATTCGTAAATTGGTTTTGTTTCTGCAAAGATATAAATATTTATTGAAAAACAATATATTTTTGTTGATTTTTTCATTAGACATCTTTTTATTAACTTTGCAGGGAAGTTTGTGGTGTGTTGCTTTGCAACCGTAAAGGGGAATCCGGTGAGAGCCCGGAGCTGTGCCCGCAACGGTAAGATTTCCATCGAGTCCGAATACCTGCCACAGACAAGTTGATACCGGAGGCCCGGGGTCAGGCCGCCCTAGCGACGCACAAATATGTTCTTATCTACCTTTTTGTTTGCGGCGGGTCTGCTGGTGGCAGAAACGCCGGACACCCTGCAGGCCGTCACCATCGTGGCCGACAAGGGTGTCGTCGTGTCCAGGACGGACACGCTCGCGCTGCGGGCCGACGGGACGGCCACCCAGGCGCTTCTCCGCATTCCCGGACTCGGCATCAGCGACTACGGCGGACTCGCCGGCCTGAAAGGTGTCAGCCTCCGCGGCCTGGGCACCGCCCACACCGACATCTACCTGGACGGTGTGCGCGTCAGCAATTTCCAGAGCGGACAGAACGACCTCGGCATGCTGCCGATGGAGGCCCTGGGCAGCGCCGTGGTGGACTATGCACAAAACAGCGTATCCTTCCGGACCGCGAAGCCGGTCTTCGGCGACAGCCCCTTTGCCGGGCAGATCGGCCTGCGGGCCGGTTCCTTCGGCACCTGGATGCCTGCCATCCGCTTTGACGTGAAAGCCTCGGAGCGCGTGGCCATCAGCACCTATGCCTCCGGCATCCTCAGCAAGGGCGATTTCCCCTACGGGGACGCAGCCGACCGCCGTGCGGGCAATGAGATCCGGCAGCTCCGCGCCGGATATGACGTCTTCGGCACGCTCCGGGGCGGCGAATGGCAGATCAAATCCTACCTCAACGCCTCCGACCGCGGTACGCCGGGTTCGGTTTCCTGGCCCTCCACCGACCGCCAGCAGGACAAGAACTACGTCATGCAGGGCACCCTGCGCAAGGCCTTCTCCGACCTGTACACCCTCAGCATCAGCGCCAAGGGCGCCTGGGATGACATCTATTACAAGAGCAGCTGGGGCGACAGCGAATACGATTTCACGGACCTCCAGCTCAACAGCTCCCACACCTTCCGTCTGACGGACTGGTGGGGCGTTTCGCTGGCAGCCGACATCGAGCGCGGCACGCTGAAGTCTCCCGGCCTGTATGACGCCGCCCGCACGGCGGTCATCAGCGCCCTCGCCACCGCCATCCGCTTCGAGCGTTTCCAGGCCGATCTGGCCCTGGAATACCGCGGCGCCTTCGACAAGGGCGCGGAAGGCCTCAACAGCCTCTCCCCTTCCGTGGACCTGCGTTTCACCCTCTTCGAGGGCTTCGACCTGGTCGGCTTTGCCCGCCGCGCCTTCCGCGCGCCGACCTTCAACGAACTTTATTACCCCGGCTACGGCAATCCGAACCTCAAGCCGGAAGACGCCTGGCTCTTCGACCTCGGATTCGACTGGCACCCCGAGCTCAGTGAGGACTGGACCCTGGGGCTGAAGGTGGACGGATACTGCAACAAGCTCAAAGACAAGATCATATCCGCCCCTTCGAGCGACGATCCCTACATTTGGCTGCCTTACAATGTCGGCAAGGTGGACGCCAAGGGCATCGACGCATCCCTCGGCCTGCGCTATGACAACGGCACGTTCGCCGGCGGCCTGTCCGCCCGCTACGCCCGCCAGTCCGCGCTCGACAAGACGCCGGACAGCTACACCTACGACCAGCAGATCCCCTACGTGGCCAAGAACACGGTCGTGCTGGCCGGAGACGCTTCCCTGGCCGGCTGGCGCCTCGACGCCGTCTGGAACCTGCGCAGCGGACGCTTCGACGCCAACGGCGAGATGCCGGACTGGAACACGCTCGACCTTTCGCTCAGCAAGGATTTCCGCCTGGGCCGCGTCGGCGTCCTGGGCCTGAATGTCACCGTCCGCGACCTGCTGGACTGCCGGTACGAACTGGTTCGCGACTATCCGATGCCGGGCCGCTCCGTGCTGGGCGGATTCACGTTCAAGTTCTAGCGGGATGTTCCTGAGTCTTCTCTACGTGCTGCTGTCGGGCATCGCCCTGCCCGTCGGAGGCATCCAGATGCAGTATCTGTGGCGCAACCAGCTCGGGGACGTCTATTCCCTCGGGCTGGGCAGCGCCGCCTGCCTGGGCGCCGCGGCCGCCACGATGTCCGGCTGGTGCTCGCTCACCGTCGGCTCCTTCGTCTGCACGCTGATCTGCACCATCGTCTGCTTCTTCGTGACCCTGAAGGTCTCGACGCAGAACCTGATCACCTTCGGCATCATCTTCGGCACCTTCATCGGCTCGCTGGGCACCATCGTGGTGACGAACGCCCCCACCGGCGACCTGCTCAAGCAGTACTACCTGTGGGGCGCCGCCAACTTCCACCTGGAGGGCGTGACCACCGGCGACATCCTCTTCTCGCTGGCGCTGTTCGCGCTGGGCCTGGGCGCCGCGCTGGGCTCGCACCGCGACCTCACGCGCCATTTCAACGGCGAGATGGAGCTGCCCGCCTGGCGCAAGGCCGTGGCCCTGACGATGATAATGTTCCTGGTGACCTCCGCGGTAAGCATCTGCGGCACCATCGGCTTCATCTCGCTGGGTGTGCCGAACCTCAGCCGCATCATCTGCAAGAGTACGGACATCCGCAAGCACTACCTGCTCTCCAGCGCGATGGGGGTCGGGCTGCTGCTCATCACCTACGTGGTGGTGGAGTATGTGAATTTCGGGATCTACCTGCCGGTCAGCGCAACGATGGCCATCATCGCGCTGCCGCTCACGATCTTCCTGTTTACGAGGAAATAAGGACTATTTCGCCTTCTTGGCGGCCTCCTGGAGGCCCAGGCGGATGTTCTCGATGACGGCCTTCGAAGAGAAAGTGGCGCCGCTCACGGCGTCCAGTTTCACTTCGGAGGCTTCCTTGACGGTCTTGCCGATGAGCGCCGTGAAAATCGGACTCTCCTGCACCCGCTGGAAGAAACCGGGGGTCTCGGAGTTCGGCAGGGCCTCGATCTTCTCGATCTTGCCGTCAGTAACGGTGATCTCCACCGGCGTATTCCCGGCAAAGCCCATCACTTCCTTGCCGAGTTTCTCGGTATTGACGACGAAGGATTTCGGTTTTTTATTGGCAGCGGCGGCGTTCAGGCACACGGCCGCGCACAAAAGAAGGGTAAGGATTCGTTTCATGCCTGCAAAGATAGCAAGAATAATGTCTTTGTTTTTACGTCATTTTTCAAAAAAAATTTCTTTTTCTAAAAAATTGCGTATATTTGCAGTCCCAAACGGGGTATTAGCTCAGTTGGTAGAGCGTTTGAATGGCATTCAAAAGGTCAGGAGTTCGATTCTCCTATGCTCCACAGAAATCCCTCTCAGGTCAGCCTGAGGGGGATTTTTCGTTTATCGTGTGAAATTTGCGGAAAAATCGTTATCTTGGCAATATGGAACTTATCGACGCAGTCAAGGCACGGCATTCCGTGCGGAAGTATACGGACAAACCCATCGGGGCGGACAAGGCGGCCACCCTGCAGGACGCCATCGCGCGCTTCAACCGGGAAGGCGGGCTGAACATCCAGCTGGTCCTGGAGGAGCCGAAGGCCTTCTCCGCCGGCGTATGGAAATACGGCCAGTTCTCCGGGGTGAGGAACTACCTCGTGATGGCCGGCCCGAAAGGGAAGGAAGCCGAGGAAAAGGTCGGCTATTACGGCGAGGCCCTGGTCCTGCTGGCCCAGACGCTGGGGCTCAACAGCTGCTGGGTCGGGCTCACCTACAAGAAGATTCCGGGCACCTTCACGCTCCGCGAAGGGGACGTCGTGCATTGCGTCATCTCCCTGGGCTACGGGACCGGTCCCGGCATACAGCATCCCCTGAAGCCGCTGGAGAACTTCTACGAGGCCGACGGAACGCCGCCGGACTGGTTCCTCTCCGGCGTGGAAGCCGCCCGCCTCGCCCCCACCGCCGTCAACCAGCAGAAATTCAAGTTCATCCTGCATCCCGGCAACGTCGTGGAAGCGAAAGCCCTGTTCACCATGATGGGGTACGCCGCCATCGACCTCGGCATCGCCAAGTATCATTTCGAGCTCGGCGCCGGAAAGGAGAACTTCCAAATGAAATAGCCATGCACCAGCCACTTTCCCGATTCATCACGCTCCTGCTCCTGCTGATCCCCGGCCTCGCGGCCGCGCAGGGCATTCCTTCCTATGACGACGGCCTGCCGCGCAGCACCCCCGAGGCGGAAGGCATCCGGTCCGAGGCCATCGCGCAGTTCTACAGCGCCCTGGACGAGGGCGGCTACGAAGTCCACGGCCTGATGATCCTGCGGCACGACAAGGTCGTCTCCGAGCACTGGTGGAGACCCTACGGCCCCCAGTACCCGCACGCGATGTACTCCGCCACCAAGACCTTCACGGGCGCGGCGGTCGGATTCGCCGTGCAGGAGGGCCTGCTGAAGGTTAGCGACCGCGTCAAGGACTTCTTCCCGGACCTCATGCCGGAAAAGACGGCCCCCGAACTGGAGCGCCTGACGGTGGAGCACCTGCTGACGATGTCGGCCGGCCACGCCCGGACGCAGTATCCGGGCTCGGGCGACGACCAGGTCCGCTCTTTCCTCGCTATGGACTACGCCCACGAACCGGGCACCTCGTTCGCCTACAACATCACCTGCTCGCACATGCTCTCCAATATCATCACGCGCGTGACGGGACTTACCCTTTACGAGTACCTGAAGCCCCGCCTGCTGGACCCGCTCGGCATCCGCGACGTGACGTGGGAGATGGACCTGGACGGCCGGAACATGGGCAACGGCGGCATGCACAGCAAGACCTCCGACCTTGCCAAGTTCGGCATCTTCCTGAAAAACAAGGGCGTATGGCAGGGCCGGCAGCTGCTTGCCCGGGAATGGGTGGAGGCGATGACCACGCCGCACATCTTCCAGCGCCCGGAACTCTCCGCCGAGGAGAATGCGAAGGACGACGGCGGACAGGGCTACGGCTACCAGGTCTGGATGGGCCGGCGGAACTCCTGGCGGGCCATCGGCGGGCAGAACCAGCTGATCATGGTCATCCCGGAGTACGACCTGGTGGTGGCCTCGAACGGGCAGATCGGCGATGAAGCCGGATTCAACCAGCTGATTTACAATATGCTGGACGGTATGAGCGACAAGCGGCTCAAGCCCGCGAAAGGCTTCGACCTGGAAAAGGAAATCGCCGGATACGAACTCCGCCATCCCTTCCCCGAGGCCTCGCTCCCGCCGCAGGAACGCTCCCGCACCCTGCGCTACCGCGTGCATCAGAACGCCTACGGCCTGACGGGCATCGGCTTCCGCTTCGACGCGGACGGGAACATGTACCTGACGCTGGAGACGGGCGAAGCCATCCACAACATCCCCTTCGGGCTGGACGACTGGAAGATGGGTTCCACCGACCGGACGCTCCTGTTCGGCGGCACGGTTTACGCAAACACGATGGGGGTTACCCCGATGACCACCGCGGGCTGGTGCGCCTGGACCGCCCCCGGCGAGCTGGGCGCCTACTACCTGTCCCTGTTCAACAACGGCTGCCAGGAACGTTTCCGCTTCAATTTCAGTCCCGACCGGGACGAACTCACCGTCACGGTCGTCGCCCCGCAGCCGCGCCGTTTCCAGGGTAATCCGGCGCCCGCACCCGCGACGCGCGACGTCACCCTGACCGCATCCAGAATCAAAAGCACTTATTAATCAACGAGATATGTCCAATATACCTACACCCCATATCGGAGCCAAATACGGCGAAATCGCCGAAACCGTGATCATGGCCGGCGACCCGCTGCGCGCCAAATTCATGGCCGAGCAATACCTGAGCGTCCCCGAGCAGTTCAACAACGTCCGCGGCATGCTGGGCTACACCGGCACCTGGGAAAGCAAGCGCGTGAGCGTGATGGGCCACGGGATGGGAATCCCGTCCATCGGCATCTACACCTACGAGCTGTATCACTTCTACGGCGTACAGACCATCATCCGCGTGGGATCCGCCGGCGCCTACGATCCCGACCTGAAACTGGGCGACCTGGTGCTCGCGATGGGCGCCTGCACCGATTCCAGCTACGGCAACCAGTTCGAACTTCCCGGGTCCTTCGCCCCCATCGCCGACTTCGGCCTGCTGCGTGCCGCGGCGGACAGCTGCGACCGGCTCGGGCTCCGCTACAAGGTGGGCAACGTCCTATCCTCGGACGTGTTCTACTCCGCCAACCCGAAGGTGGACAAATGGCGCAGTATGGGCGTGCTCTGCGTGGAGATGGAGGCGTCCGCCCTGTATATGAACGCCGCCTATGCGGGCAAGCGCGCCCTGGTGATCAACACCATCTCCGACCACGTCATCACCGGCGAAGTCACCACCTCCGAGCAGCGCCGCACCACGTTCACGAACATGATGGAAGTCGCCCTTTCGCTTGTATAGCGCGGCGGTGCGCCATTTCAAAGAAAATTTGCATCTTTGCAGCATGATGAAGGACCTGTATCTGGCAGCCGGCTGTTTCTGGGGGGCCGAACACTATCTCAAGCGCATCCGCGGGGTGGTGAAGACGGAGGCGGGCTATGCCAACGGCAACATTTCCCACCCTACCTACCGGGAGGTTTACACCGACACCACCGGCTATGCCGAGGCCGTACACGTGACGTATGACCCCGACGTGCTGGGGCTCGAACGCCTGGTCCAGATCTACTTCATGGCCATCGACCCCACTTCCGTGAACAAGCAGGGCGAGGACGAAGGCACCCGCTACCGTACCGGCATCTACTACTCCGACCCCGCCGACCTGCCTTCGATCATGAAGATCTATGACCGCGTGGCCGGCGAGATCAAGGCGCCGC
>Ga0247608_10003099_pt1 | contig 19797 bp, 24 predicted proteins | sample 176DNAGHGlowgp2_FD_193490 | JGI IMG/M metagenome (GOLD analysis project Ga0247608, IMG submission 193490) | Sheep rumen microbial communities from Palmerston North, Manawatu-Wanganui, New Zealand - 1766 DNA GHGlow gp2 | ecosystem: Host-associated > Mammals > Digestive system > Stomach > Rumen ...
CATTTCCCTCTTTGACTACCTTAAAGTCAATGATATCCTTCTTAGCATCTACAGAATAGATGTTAGAAATGTTAATGAGAGCTTTGCTTACTTCTGCATTGTGAGAGAATACAACTGGATTCTCAATAGCAGCGATTCCGTTAAGGAACTTGTCATCACTGACATAAGTAAACTGCTCCAAATCAGCACAAGGCGCACCCATAGTCAGAGTCAAAGACTTGAACTCTACTCGTGTTCCAGTAAAATCACCCTCATCACCAGACTCAAACTTGATGTTAATCTTGTGATTCTCAGTGTCACTGAACTGCTTCACTACCTTGATGAACTTGTCAAGCACGCTGAAGATACCAACCTTGATACGACCACTGTTTGCTTCATTCCACTCATCAAGAGTGAGCTTCTTGCGATCCTTACCAGTTACGCTGACTACCTCAAGTCCGGCATTCTGGAAAGAAAGTTTTCCATACTTAACGATGTTGCGGCTTTCATTATGAGTCTTTGCAATAAAAGCCTGCTCTTTGGTGTCAATCTCAATAAGGAGAGAATCATTAATCTCCTTGAAAGCAGACAGCCAGTTTTCAAAATTAATTGTACTTGTTATACTTTGGAAAGAAATTTCCATACTTCTTATAAATTAAATAATGAATAAAAAAATAAAAACCTAATCTCTATATGGATTGTTACATCCCTCTGTAAATTATATTTGCTTTTTCCATTTTGTCTAAAATTCAGCAAAAAAATATTCACATTTTTGAACAAAGTTCAAAACAGAACATTCTGTGTTCCCCTGTCTGGTACATCAATATCTATGAACATTCTCCTAAATATATGATATAGAACATTCACTACTATAGAATTTCCAGCACATTTAGACTGTCCGGTCTGTGGAACTACTTGATTTATCTTCTCATACTCTTCATCAGTCAAACCCATCAAACGGAAACACTCATGTGGAGTAAACAGTCTCATATGCCATTTTCCATTCTGTTTATATATGATTCCGGATTCAATAGACTCTGCCTTTAATGTTCTTGAACAATCAAACAAAGGCGGAGCATTAAACGGGTCTGTGCAATGACAATATACACCACAGGGAATCACATCATATTTGTCATTACTATTAACAGGAGAGTCAAGATATGCCATATCTTCAGCATTAAGTTCGAGATAATGCTTCAGTCTTGACGGTTTCCTTGTATATTTAGGATCTACATCACTATCTTGTTCAAGAATCTCATATAGATGTGGACATTTATTTAACGGTCCCGGAAACTTATAAGTCATATTTACATCATTCCTAACAGAAACCATAAATATACGTGCTCTGTTCTGTGGGATACCGAAATCAGAAGAATTCAGAATCTGATATGAACTTTGATATCCGTAATTATTGACTGTAGAAATCCATTTGTTGAATACATCCTTGAACTTCTTCTGCAATAATGCCTGTACATTTTCAAACAATGTGTATTTTGGTCTTTTCTCTTCTATGCATCTTCTGCATTCCCAAAGTAATGATGAACGAGTTCCAGCACCTTCTGTTCCACCTTTTTGAAGACCAGCAGAACTGAAGTCCTGACAAGGTGACGAGTAAGTAAACAAGTCAAAATCAGGCACTTGGTTCCAGTCTATCTTTGAAATATCTCCGTAATTCCTATCAGTCCATTGGGGAAACAGAGCATTGTGTGCCTTGATTGCATTCTTGTCAATTTCAGACCAGCCCACGAGTTCATAGTCAAACTCTGGGAAATTCTCTTTCAGTCTCTCAAGACCAAGACACTGAGAGTCATATCCACTGAATGCTGTAAATACTCTTAGTTTCTCCATTTAGATTTTTCCGTACTTTGTGATTACTTTGTTGATTCTCTTTGTATGTTCAAGCATCATATTGTTCTTCGGCCACTTTGAATATCCCCTTGAGAACCAAGTGTGGACACAGAACAACCCCCAAGTATTATCATAGACAGCTGATGTCAAGCCAGAATTATCCATTTCAACATCAGATTCTTCTGGATTATAATAATCAGTTGCATTCATATAATATATCGGAAGTCCAGTCAGAAGAACCATAGCCTGTTCTATTATATAATACGGCTCATAGTTATTTGTTTCCTTTCCGACACTATATGGAGTCTGATGTGGCTCAACCGGGTTATTCGAATCATCACGGACAATCTTGCAATAAGGAGATTCTCCCTTATCATTGAATGTCTTCTTACGATAATCCTCTATACATATAATCATAGCATTAGAGACATTGAACATCTTTGAATATGTGTCTGGATGTCTCTGCTTCAACAATGTCTCAAACTTAGTATATGATGTATTTTGTGATGCGTTGATTTCATTCAAGACTTTCAAAAAATCATTCGGCTTGCTTACATTTCTCAGCATCTTCATATTCCAGAAAGAGATGAATGTGTTAATCATCATTCCCTTGTGGTTCCTGTGACATATTACACCGCCGTCTTGTGGACCAGCAAGACAGAACTCATCATTCTCAATAAAGTTGTAGAATATTGAGAGCATAGACTTGAAATCTGTGATAAAAGCATCTTCATCGATATAAATGACATAATCAAACTTTTTGAATGAACTGTCACTATAGCATTTTGCTATCATCTCAAGAAATGCATCCACTCCATAGAACGGCTTATCATTCACTATACCATATATAATATGGAAATTATGGATAGGAACATAGTCTATGTATGTCTTTATAGAACTAAGGAATGTAGTACCCGGACGGCACATTGTATTAGTGACAAACAAGACTTTCTTCTCTGTCAGCCATTCCTTAATATCTTCTGTTGTATATCCAGCAAACATCATAAATCAAATTAATCAATCTCTAAAAGTTCAATACAGTCATCATTGAGCTTGAAGAACTGTACGTTATAGAACTTCTCTGATTTATTTCCGTCAAAATTAATTTTCAGATAGTTCATAAAATAATGTTCATATCTGTCATTATTGATGAATGACTGAACCGGAGATGAAATGACATAACTGCCATTGTTAATCTTCTTAGTCACTATTTTATGCTCTGTCATCAAGAACACCAAATCATCAATGACTCCACGGATAAAATCACTGGTAGCCATAGGATCCTGCTCAAAATCAAAGAAACCAGTAATATCATTATCAAGTTCGACAATTAAATTATTATATCTCCTTGAAGGAGTATTCGTCATCTCAATGGGAATGTATGACACGACAAGAGTCTTGTCATAGAACTTGAATATACGGAAATCTGCATTCCCAGATGGGACTTCAGTACAATTGGGATACAACCCTACATAGTCAAAATAACTTCTCTCATCCATAATATATTGTATTACATTAATAATCTAAATATGAAATATATGCTTGTGGAGAATCTTCTGGTATGTTATCAATCATTATCTCTGGAGTAGAAACCATAACAGCAGTTCTTAACAGATTATATTTTTTGATTGCATCTAAACCAGAATCTGAATCTGATGTAACTTCATCAGGCAATTTCTCAAGCAGTTTATTATATAATTTTTTTTGCATCCATATCAAATCTCTATTGGAATTGTCTGTCCTTTTTCCGCACCTTTCTCAACAAACATCTTTCTGAATATGTGATACAAGACATCTACTACAATAGAATTGCCGGCTTGTTTATAAATATCTGCTTCATGGTTATCTACTACAAGCATCTCATCTATCTGTTCATCAGTATATCCGCGTTCCTGAAGAGAAAGTCTTGGGTTCAGCATATAGTATATATGCTCATCTGAAATACCCATAAACCTGAGTGACTCATCCGGTGTAATCTTACGCAACCTGCAATACTCACCGGGTTTTAGATTATTCACTCTATTTATAATCGTTTTCTTATTCTTATTGAATGCTTTTCTATCTGTCTGCATAATGTATAATTAAAGTAATGTATTTGTCTTTGTATCATGTGAATAGTCCATCACTACATCAGAACCGTCATTCCACACTTCCAAAATTCCAAGTTTAGGAAAATGACCGACTGAATACCAGTTCTTATAGTTAGCAGACTCATATCCTGTTGCCATTAGTGTTGGGATATCTCCATTTGATGTCAGTGGTGTCGGAATCTGTGTAACCATATGACCACCTCTTAATGGTGTTTTTTCTTTCTTTTTCTTATTTGGTTTCTTTGCAAGCGTAGATACATCTAAAGTTTCTTCTATAATTTCCTCAATCATCTTCTCTTCATTAACTTTTTCTTCCTCTGATAATTTTACCGGAGTTTCATCTTTTATTTCTTCATTATCAGAATTCTCTATAGACAAATCATCCGGTGACAGATTATTTCGTTCTGCCACATATTCAATTATCCTCTTCTCATTTTCCTTAGACCATTCATTGACTTTTTCCTGATTAATGAAGTATTGAGAATCTTTGACATCATCAAGTATATCTTCCATCTTACAGTCTGTGTTAAGTGGATTAGGGAAATTATAGTTGATTATCTCATCAGAAGTCTCTTTTCTGATTGAAACAAGAAACACTCTGTCTCTATTCTGTGGAACTCCGTACTGTTTAGCATTCAATGTATCCCAGAAACTCTCATACCCATATGAGCCGACAGTATCAACCCATTTCATAAAAAGAGGATAGAATTTCTTTGAAACAAGAGCAGTCACATTTTCAAGAAGAAGGAACTTCGGTTTCTTGGCTTCTATACACTTACGGACTTCCCATAACAAAGACGAACGAGTTCCTGAACCTTCTTCACCACCCTGCTGTCTTCCAGCCAGTGAGAAATCAGTACAGTTATGGACTATGATATCACACACATTATAACTCTCATCAATTTCAACAGACAGATTATATACTGTAACAGGTTCTGTGATTTCAACAAGCTTGAAGTAGTCAGGAACATACCACTTCATATCAACAGCATCATTCCAGTATCTGCGATATTCATATAGCATATCACCTTCTTCAAGCCGACCGATTTCCTTCCATACTAGTTTATCACTGTCTTTCTCCCTTACATAGAACTTATGATTTGGAGTACATCTTATCAGATGCTGAAGAGCATTTCCGTTTCTTCTGTTCTTTTCACAGCCGGTGATTTCAACAAGATACATCCCGGAATACTCATGTGACATAGTATCAATGACTTTCCTGTATTCTCCTGTATGTGAAACTACTTCATCACCAACTTGTATGTCTTCTATGTTCTTGAAACCGTCTTTAGTCCTAACTTTAGTTCCGGCTGTAAAACAAGGACTGCTGTAAGTCAGCAAATCAAAATCAGGAACTTCATTCCAGTCTATCATAGAGATATCTCCATAATTCTTATCTGCACATTCCGGAAACAATATATTATGTGCCTTAATAGCATCCCTATCAATCTCAGACCACCCGACCAGTTCATATTTGAAACCCGGAAAATCCTTAGAGAGTCTCTTCAATGCAAGACACTGTGAATCATATCCGCTGAATGCAGTAAAAACTCTTAATGTTCTGTTTTTATAATCAAAATTCATATTTCAAATTGAAAATTTTCCTATAAATTATAATGTACAAATAGACTTTAGTTTAACTGAGAAGAGAATAAATGTCTGCCAAATCTGAAGAAAAACTGTCAGACAAAGGAATTTCAGTATATGTGCTATTGATTTCCCTTATTATCGGAATCAGTTCTGACTTGAACTGTTCCATCATCGGAACCGAATACATAAGGTGTTGCATTTGCGTTGGTTTCTGACATCTGAAATAATCATATATAGATGACTTGTATTTTAAGAACAAGTCATATGCTTTCTGATATAAAATCCACAAATTAGACGGAATGACTACAGATTGTGTAAACGGTATCTCAATAAGAGACTGCATATCATAATGCGTGAGAAGTTGCGAACGGTTGTTCTGTCCGGATGACATCTGTTCTGACAACGGCTTCACATTCATTATATCTATATGATTAATAATGTATATTCTCGATTTGTACACAACTGTTATGAATTCAGTCATTGAATTAAGTGCATAGTTTCCTATAGTCACTACATCAGCAGTTTTCGAGAATTCTTTTGTTCTCTTATATACAAAATTATGAATATGTGTCTTGCAGTCTGCATAATGTTTCTTATTATCTTCATCCGTATAGTAGAAATCTCTATGTGAACGATCATCATTGCTTTCTGCAAGACAATAAGTTCTGTTATTGTAATGAAGTCTGTTGAGAATTTCTACTGTGAACGGTTCATCAAACCATTTTGCAAAATAGAAACCAGTAATATCACGATAATTCATATCACCGGCATTGATAGTTATGTTCTCTGTAATCATGTATAATCCTTTAATCTCTGAAAATTATATCAAATTTCAATAGTTTTGTATACTACATAGCAGCATTATTTCAGATTTATATACAAAGTCATTAAAATCTTATTGGTTGATAAATATTATATAAAAGAAATTTTCTATCTTTAATGAAAAATATTCTGATTCTTAACATATGCAACAGACATGATTTCTACGGACATGATGTTGAAGTCATTGAAGAAACTTGGGCTAAAGACATTATTGATAATGTATATCCGAATATATCATATTATTCATGCTGTGGAATGACTCCGGAGATGGTTTACCAGACAGAACACAAATCACTCGGAATCATTGATGAAGAATGTCATTCTATATTCCTTCCCATTAATGAATGTCAGGTAAACACATATGATTTCTTCCTGATGCTTATGAAGACGATAAAGCCGAAGATTTACAATACTGACTATATTATGTTCGTAAATCCGGATGTCTATGTCAATGTACCGCTTCTCAATGATTTCATACAGAATATAATTAATCCGAATGATTAGAGATTATTCTGTGGAAACATATATTCGGCAAGATATTCAATCGGACCTTACAAGTATTGTTATTACGGAGGCATTAACTCTCTTCTTATAAAGACAAGTCTATACTATGATGTATTAACTAAAGCAAAATACAGGAATCTTGCTCAGAAAATCGACACAGTAAAATCTCCCGAATGCTATAAGTACTACAAGACGAATATTGCAGAAAACGCAATAGGATTCATCCTTGATTCATATCTTGCAATGGAAGCGAAGAATTCTTGGAAATACTGGTAGGACTGGAATATGAAATACTTCGGAGAACTTGAAGAAGAAGACTGGTTCAGATATATTACTATTCTTGTCAGAAAGCACGGAAAGCCGTGTGGAATCAATTTTGCACAACTGAGATATATCCATGAAGTCATCAGCAATTCATATTCTAACAATGACAACCGTCCCGACCACAACCTTATATTAGAATATTTACTCGGAAAGAAAACAACAGTCATATCAGTTTATGAACCAGATGAATGTGGTGAAGATGAAATCCTGACTACATATGACGGAGATGACTATCAAAAAATGATTGAAGACGGAACTGTAGATGACAAATATGACACTAACTGCAACAAAGACACTACAGGAAAGAAACCGATAGAAATAGTGAAAGTTACCGGAAAACTCACTATATGGGCATCTCCGACTCATACTGCTGTTGATGGTGGTTGGGTTATGACAGCGCCATCATATGGAAGCAGCGGAAATAGTAGCAGTTGTCCTCACAAACCAGACAGTAAACCAGATAGCAGCCTGATTCCTCCAGTCAATCCCGATGATGATCCAATTGGAGATGGAGATGACAGGGAACATTATGTTGATTTGGATAATCTTGTCAGCACAGATCCGAATAATTGGGCATATGATGGAAATTCTAATAATATTCCTGATGCTCTTGAATGGCATATGCTACATTAATTATATAGCAGATTTTTAGGCAGCAATTAGAAATAGTTGCTGCTTTTGTTGTTAAATAATCTTAATTTCTTTGCTGTATCATTATTTCTTATTATCTTTGCATTCGATTTCAACAATATATAATTGTATGTCAGATAAAAAGAAAAATATATTCATTCAAATAACTGCCGGCAGAGGTCCGGTTGAATGTGCAAGGGTCGTCTTTCTTGTAGCAAAAATGCTAATCAAAGATATCAAGAAAGACGACCCAGATGTGTCTATTATTGAAATGGAACCACACAACAGCAATAATTCAGACTGCTATATGTCTATCACTTTGCTTGGGCATCTGTCTGATGAATCAACTACATCATTAAAAAAAGAGTGGAGCGGATCAATCAAATATGTTGCTTCTTCAAATCCGTTCAGACCAAACCATAAGAGAAAGAACTGGTTTGTCGGAATAGGGTTCTTCACTGAAGCAGAACAGATAAAGATTGATGATAATGATATAAAATATGAGTTCTCAAGAAGCAGCGGTGCAGGTGGTCAGAATGTGAATAAAGTAGAAACTGCTGTGAGAGCAATACATATTCCATCAGGAATTTCTGTCCGTGCAGAAGATGAGCGTTCACAGACACAGAACAAAGCACTTGCAAAACAAAGGCTTATCTTCAAATTAACAGCAATGAATGATGAGAAGAAAGAACAACAGGAACAGGTTATGTGGATGAGCCATGATAACCTTGAGAGAGGAAATGCAGTCAAAACATTCAAAGGAAAATTATAATTCAAATGATACATATATCAAGTCAAGACTATTGTGGCCAGTACGATTCACTTGGCCGGCAGATAACTGAATGGGACTATGACCTCGGTTTCTGGTTCGTTCTTCCAGAATTCATTGATGACTATAAATCCGGAAATATCGACTGGTACGGAAATGACAGTGATTTTCCCGCCGGTTGCTCAAGAGATGAGGTTGATGCAGAAGGAAAGATTATATCTGTTTCTGCTATCTCAAAGAAACATAAAGAGAGAATCATATTCTTTGCATCTGGTGATTTCCCTGTAAAAACACTTGAAGAACTCATTGATGACAGATACAACATTGTCGGTATAGTGACATCAAAAGATAAACACGAGTTCAAGGACTCAACCAATAATAGTGTTTCCCAAATAGGAAACAAGCACAATATACCAGTCATAATTCCGAAAGACATCAATGATGATGAGACATATGAATGGCTCTGTGGAATGAAACCGGACATATTCTGTGTGATTTCATACAAGAAACTGTCTGACAGAGTGATTGAAATCCCTACTATGGGTTCTTTCAACATACATGCTTCTATACTTCCTTTCCTCAGAGGTGCAGCACCTATAAACTGGGCTTTGAGACTTGGATTCAAAGAAACCGGACTAACTGCATTCTGGCTGTCATCAAAAATAGATTCAGGAAACATCATCTGTAATACAAAAATTGATATTGATGAATCTGACAATTATCAAACATTATATTGGAAACTTTCTGATATGTCTGCTGAATTCACCGAAATGGTTCTGGAGAAGATTATATCAAATAATACTGATATGACTATATGCCAGAGTGTACCCTTAGACAATGAGATATTCAAGGCTCCGAAACCGGATGCTGATTATACAAAGCACTGGACACAAATCGGATACTGGAATCTCAAGAATCTTCTGAGAAGTATATATCCCAAAGACGGCTTGTATCTCAACATATGCATAATGAAGAAACACAAACTCGGTGAAGACTGTGAAGTAATCAAGGAAATCATATGTAAAGTCTTTGACTGTGAGATATTAACAAATATAGAATACCACGGGAATCTTCATGAGACTGACAATAAAACATATCTTAGAGTCATTTTTGACGAACCGTATCGGACAGATGTCTGGTGTGATATCAAGGAAATCCAACAGGCTGGAAAAAAACGAATGAAAATTGCAGACTTTATGAGAGGAGTTGAAGTCTGGTTCGCAAACCCTGATTATGACATATATGTAACTGATTATTGATTTCAAATAAAGAGAGTGGTTCAAATCAAACCACTCTCTTATTATATTGTAACTATTTTGATTTCTGAAAATAAATACAATATAAATGTTTTCAATAATCAATAATGTCAGAATTAGAAAATAGATATGCTCTGTTTGAGAATTTCTTCAATGAACTTGATGATGAAGATTTGTCAAATGCAGCTGACACCGAATTTGAAGCAGCAGAAGACAATGCAGTTTCATCTACATATAGAACTACACAGAAATTCACACATAGAATGAGTGTTACGATTGCCGGAATAAGAAGAAGCAGAAAGATATCAGTCAATGTAGAGAGAATCAGGAATCTAATCAAGAGATTCAAATATTGTGTCAATAATCTCTCATATGTTGAAGATATGGGTGATATGTATGCTTGTGGACACGGAACAGATACAGATGAAATTGTTGAATATGAAGGAGTTCTGTTCAAGAATAAGCTGGAAGAAATTACAAGAGTCACCAAAAAAATGAGTGACTGGACTCCGGTGAACTGTTCGTATTTAGTCATATATTTCGGTATTGACACAGAATTTGACAGAGAAAACTATGATATGTTCTATAAGATGCTGGTAGATATATTCACGATGTTTAGCAAGACACTCAGCATTGCATACGGAAACAGAGCATATGCATATGGAGTAACAGACCATTTCTATCCGACAAATTCATCAGATGATTCTGTTACTATCACGATGATTTCTAAAGATGTAAAAGAATTCAAAGAAAAGAAGAAAAGTTATTTCAAGACTCTTTATAATAATGTCAGAAGAATATGTGGTCACAAAATTGATAAAAAAGAAATTCTCGACTGGTATTCTGGAGAGAAGTCAGATGATGATTTATATAAGTTCCAGAGATATGCAGATTTGATTGGAATTCAAGGTGAACAAAAGTGGGATCCGGTCACAAGGACATTGGATGTAGTTCTCGGAAAATGGAGTGCAAAGAAACCGTTCAGCAAGATTATGCAGAAAGCACAGGATTTGGGAATACATTTCCATGCATCACCGGAATTGAGATGGAGCCGTATGGAAGTCAGGGCAATCGACAACAATGACCTCATTGCAATTAAAGAAGCAATAGGAAACAAACCAGTGTTCGGAACAGTCTATATATGGCTACCGGATATCAAAGCCGGTGGATGGAAAGGAAGCGACACATTTGACTTCAGCGATCTTAATTTCATAGTAAAGAAAGAGAAATATTATGATACTAAAGGAACTATATATTTAACCAGAGTGAACGGTTCAGCAAATTCCGGTAAATATCCGGTTATAAATGTCGGGCGCAATGGTGAATTCAGACATAGATAAAAAAAAGTGAAGATAAGCTCAAAATTATCTTCACTTTTTTCTAATTACCACTGTTCTGTAATATAAATGCCCGGCAGTTTGCTCAAGACATATTCAACAACTATCACTGATTCAGTTTTTCCATCATATGAAACTGTCGTATTTGAATTAATGACATCTTTAATTAAATATTTGTCACCGTCTGTTGATACGACTGTTTCATTGATTCTTGGTCTGAAATCTGCTCTACCTATGAATATCTTACCAAAGTCATCTATGCTCTTCTGTGGACATTTATCAAACTTCAATTTACATCCGATTACTGCCATATATCTTATTCAAACTTTTTAGAATTGTTATCCATCATCAAAGAACGTCTCTTTGTCTGAAGAATCGCCTTTGTGATTGCAGGAATATAATTATACAGAAGCATCATCTTGCGAGCAAGTTCAAGCTCTTCATTAATATCAATATCATCAGAGAAACCATTCTTATTGATATCTTCCCAAGTGCGATATTTGTCAAACTTGTACTTCTGATTAAGAATCTGCTCTGCTGTCTGGATATCAAGATATACAAGTTCCTTATTCGTATCTCTCGTATAATCAGATTTCTTCTTCAGATACATCTCAAGTGCGGCTCTGACTCTCATCTCTGAATCTGCCATACACTTTGTTTTATAGAAGAATCTGTCTGGTTCAAGAAATTCCGGTGTCAGCATCTTTGCTTTGAATTTCTTTTGAGAAACCAGATTGACTGCTCGGAATAGTTCAAATGCCTCTGTAATATATTTGAACATTCCTGTAATTACCGAATTGACAAATACTGGATTGTCAATTTCTCTTAACAGGCACTCAAAATTATCAATACAAGCTGAGTGCTGTGTGTTGCGCTTGATTACTACCATCAATTCATCAAGTGCAGTCTGCTTTAATTCATCATTAACCTTTGACATAAAATTGATTGAATTTAATTTTTAATTTATTTAAATGTTGGCTGTCAATGTCATGGTTGACAAACCATTTGACTATGCCTCCTATAAATTATATATCAAAGAACTCTAATATTCTGGATTTATATTGCTTTTGTTCAATAGACCAAATATGTCTATCTATATGTTTTGTTTTCAAGAAATGTTCTTCAATTGGTTGTTGCAATGACATTTTCTCTTTCTGTACTTCTCTTAAAATTTTATGTGACTGTATGAAAATAATATTGTTGATATTGTTCAGATGATATTCAAAAAACATATCAAAAGATTTGCTATTATATTGATTGTTGTATCTGAAATCAGAACCATATATGAATTCACCATCCGGGTTTTTTTGAGCAAACCAATTCTTGATATATTTCTGTGCAAATTCATTTTTGAGTTCGGATGGATAGTATTTGATGAAATCATTAAACAAATCATACAACACACAATAATCAAAATAGATGTCTGAATTACTTTTCAATATTTTTCGTGATTCGTCAAATAGTAAATCTCCGTATAATAAATCTGGATTTATATCATCAATTTCTCCCCGGATATTATATAATCTGGACCACATTTCAGACAGATTAAATAATGAATTATATTCAATAAACAATTTCATTATTGTCTGTGGTTCTAAACTATATTTGATTAATTGTATATTGTTTATGTTCGGATTCAATAAACCTGAAATCACTTTTCTGTCATTTAAACTTATCAAAAATTTCTTAGAACTATTGAAAATTATATCTTTGTTTAACTGTTCCATTGACAAGTTTTTGAAGAATATATCATGCAGATGCTGAATCTCATGCATAATTATAAACTTCAGTTCTTTAGATGAAATTGTCTTGTAATCTGGAATTATGAAAACAAGTGTTGCTTTCTTTATTGATTTTCCGTCTTTACTTCTTATATACGGAATCTCTTCAGAACCGTTATATGAAATAAGAAATTCTATCGGTGATTTTTGAAAATACAGTTCATAGTTTTCTGTATCAATTCCAAACTCTATTGCTTTATATACAGCAGTGTCCATCAATACAAAATAATCATTATCAGTTCCGAATTTATTTCCAGTAGTAATCAATATATCAATATTGTCAAGCCAGTCTAATTTTGTATTATCGGTTGTCAATAAGCAAAATGAATCATGTTCTGAATTTATTATCTTTCCGTCTTTATATGTTCTCTATACAACAAATGCATCTTTATCAAAATCTCCATAATTCATTTCATACAATATAGCTGTTGCTATCTACTCTGCTGCTGTCCAATATTCTCTGTTATAGTACTCAGGCAAATCTGTTGATTCATTGATAAACTTCATATATAATTATAAAATAACTTTCTGTATTTATCTTTAATTTCATCAAAATATAACAAAAAAGAGCAGAAATCTGCCCTTAATTTGAAATATTTTTGAAATTGAATAATATTATCCATTAATGGTTTTCTGAATATCTTCATTTCGTTTCTTCAGTGCATCAATGTAGATATGGTTGTACTCTGGAGTGAGTTCCAAACGGATGTTGTTGTAATCATGTTGGCAGACACCCATCACACATTCAGTGTTTTTATCCTCAAGCAACTCAATGACTCTTGCATTTGTCTCATATTCAAGAATCAGTCGCTTGAACATATCAAACTTCTCTTCATCTTTGAATGACAAATCTTTCCTAAAATGCTCCCATACATTTCTTTCATAGAAATGATCAAATGCATTGGCTTCATCATTGAAAACGAAATATTCATCACTAAAAGTATATGTAAGAACATTTAGGTTCTTTCTGTATTTTCTCTGACCCCATGTGAAGTCTTCTTTGACTATCAATTTAATCTGTCTCATTTCTTTCCGACTATTTTATATTGTGTACCTCTATAGTTATATTCTCTGATATATCCATCTTTCTCAGTTGTAAATGAACTTTCAAAAACTTTCTTGCAGTTTCCAGTCTTTCTCTTATCAAGCACATTCAACCTGTTTCCTTTATCATCATATACATAAAGATATGAACCGTCTTCTACAATGAAAAGACTGCTGCTGTAATCAACAAGACGAGTCCCGCGAACACAGACAATCTTATATGTCTTCTTATATGAATCATTCAGATGATAGTAGTTACCATCCTGTTTGATGTATGATATGTTTCCTGCATATGAATTAAATACAAACAGACATATCATTAATGTAGTAATAAATTTCTTTCTCATAAGGGTTTGTATTCAATGTCTGGAATAATCTTAATAAATTCTATTGTATAATCACCTTCAGTCTCTTCATTGTTGTTTGTATTCAAATAAATTGCTCTGAATTTGATATACTTGTACCCATCCTGTGGTTCAACATTCCAATTAAGCAATTTGACAAACTTGTGTGGATCTCCGTTGGGTTTCTCTGACTCAAGATAGAGTTTTGCTTTTAGCAGATTTTCTATCTGCCAATGCATCCTGTCATTCTCTCTAAGATTCTGCTGGTATTTCTCAACGACATTCATATCTTATTTTCAAATTTTTGATTATATTCGTTAATGCAATATTCTCATTATTGATATATGAAATTTGTTCATTATCAACATCTTTAGCATTCTTGTATTTTGACATATCAATTTCATTCATTGAAACTATAAGTTCTCTTCCGGGTCCGACATAATCCAAGTCATATTTTGTATGACTCAGAGTATTATACACAGTCACAATTCTTTTCTTTTTTTCTGGATTCCATTTGTATAACGGTCTGAATCCCCCGAAATCTCTGGACCTATAGATTATACAATGTTCATCTTTACTGAATTTAAACTCCGGTTTTCCGTACCGTATCTTCCATATATCATAAATGATAAAACTGAACAGTGTTAATGAACACAAGATAACCATCCATGATATCGGTTCTATATTTTGTAACATCTCCATATGAAACTTGATTTATTGTTGCAAAGATACAATATATATTATAATTAAACAAATTTCAAACTCAATATTAGGATTATTTAATGATATTAAACTTCATCTTTAAGCACATGTCTTCTTTCCTTAGCAACTCCCTTACCGAACCACCTATTAATTGACTGCTCTGCCATTTCATCTCTCCGGTATACATGCAACATAGGATGCTGAATCATTTCCTTATATTCTTCATTGTTAAGAGAACCGAGACCCTTTGCATATTTTATCTCATAACCTTTAAGTTCCTTTTCTCTTTCTTTATACTCTTTGAATGTATATATCTTTATCTTTTCTGTTCCCTTAGTCGCTATCATAATCGGTGACATGCTCCGGCATATCATTTCATACTCAAACAATTCCGGAAACTTGTTGAAGAATACCAATAAAATCCCGGCAATCTTATCTCCGTCATGATCTGCATCAGTTGCTATGATAATCTTGTTGAAATTCAAATCTTCTTTCTTGTTCTTCTGACCCCATTGCAATCCTATAATAGAAACTAAATCAGCAAGTTCTTTGTTGCTCATCACTTTTGAAGCAGAAAGTCCATATGAATTAAGAGTTACACCACGGAGCATATAAGCAGCCTGAGTCTGTGGATTCCTTGACATACGGAATCCAGTCTGAGCAGAATTACCCTCATATATCCACAATTCACGCTCAAGTCTGTTCCTTGAATTTGCTTCTATGTACTTATCATTGTTTGATACTTTCTTCTTTGCATCCTTGTTTAATTTCCTCAGATTCTTCTGATCTTCTACTTCCTGCTTCTGCTTGAACCAGTCTATAACTGTATCAACCACATCAGATTTACAGACATCATCAAGAAACTGCTTCGGCAATGTAAACTTATAATCATCTTCACCAGTGATAAACTTACTAACCGGTGTTGTCAATGTATCTTTTGTCTGTGAATCAAATGTTGGATTATCAACATGAAGCATACAGAATGTAGAATATTTTCCATCTACAAATTTCGGCAGAATATCAAGTTTCTTCTTCTGTGTAATATATGAAGATACCGCATCATTAATGATTCCATGAATTTCTTTGATATGTGTTCCATTTGAACATTCAGCACCATTCACAAAACCGATATTTATGTTTCCGTCGGGAAAGAACCATACTGATTTCTGTTTGTCAGAAAAAGAAACCATATCATCTATATTGACATAATTAGAATATAGTTCAATATATTCACTGAAATCATTGAATTTCCAATTAGACTTCTTGACTTCTTCACCATCATCATTATGAATAAATTCAACTGACAATCCGAGATTAGCAGCTGCTGCATCCACACAACGCTTTTCAATGATGTCTATAAAGTCATCAGTAAGACAGTCTATTCCTTCAAACTGAGAAAAATCAATCCTGAATGAGATTTCAGTAAAATGTTCTTTTGATGTCTTGACTTGCAAGTCATCATTCATCTTTCTCATATTATCTTTCCATGAACGAAAATATGAATGTTTTCCGTCGGCTGTATATACTGAGAAATCAGTAGAGAAAATAGCAGCAGTCTTTGAACCGATTCCGTTCTGGCCAATACCAGCCCTATTCTCGGTATCATCAAAGTTGGAACCAGTCATAAGATTGCTGAATATATACTCAGGAACATATACACCGGCTACCTTATGCTTGACTACTGGTATTCCTCCATTGTCCTTAACTTTAACAGAACCGTTATTGTCTATTGTAACAGAAATATTAGTTAAACCGAAGTTAGTTGGTCTTCTGAACTCATCACATGAATTAGAAATAACTTCATCTATTATTTTGAGAATAGATGGAACATATTCAGTCTCTCTGACAGAGAACAAATTCTCTTCATCAAGAAGGAAAAAATTCTTTGTCTCATTCTTTATAGAACCGATATACATCCCTGGTCTCTTCAATATATGAGAGAGCAAATCAAGATGAACATATGTTTCTTCAATAGTCTTTTTCTGCTTTACTGTTGCTGTAGCCATAACACAAATAAGTTATTTATTAGATACGGAAATAAAAAACCGTATACCACTATATAGTATACGGAATTTTTGAAATTGAGTCAATATAAAACCTTATGTTATTCATTATAAAGTGTTACTATTGGTACGGCTTTGTTATAATTATGATGTATAATTAAATATTTTGAATTTGGTGGAATTACGTTTATTTCTTCAACCGGTCCTTTGACATTATCAGGAAATGCTAATATTTCTGTTTGTAGAAAATCTAATTTTGCTTCTTGCTGTGAAGCCCAACTATCAAAACTTTCAAGAGTTAAACCATCTAATTCACCAATGATTGCCTAATTATGATAAACTTGTCCAGAAAAATCACTTCCTTGTCTAGTTTCAGATACAGTTTTAATGCTTCGACCAACAATAGAAGACACATCATATATATATAAGTTAGTCTAATTGCTTCCTTGTACATATGTTGGATTCCAGAATCTAATTCCCCATTGGAAAATACTCTCAGTTGCACTATTTACATATCCCCATCCCCATACAGATATTTTTATTGGCTGTATTATATTAGATTCTTCAAAATATGCAATATATGTCATCTCTTTAGTGACAACAATTGTGCGTGTAGCATCTGTATTACCATCAGACCATTGAACAAATGCATATCCGATATTTGATACAGCAGAAATAGTTACAATTGAACCAACAGCATAAATTCCGCTTCCTGTTACAATACCAGCCCCATCGATGTTTACATTAACATCAATATAAACACCTTCATCAATATTTACTTTCTCTACTTTAACAGCAGAAAAGTCAGTTCCTTTTATAATTAAATATTTTCCCATATTATTTTTGTTTTATTTACAATCTTCCTATAATGTCTCTGACAACTGCTTCTCCAGTCATCAAATAACCCAATGTATTCGGATGAACTTGCTCAAGAGCAATTTTCTCTGTAACATTCATTCTCTTGTTGACATTTTTCATCATATATACATAAGCATTCTCACTATCAATAAACGGAGCACAAATAGAAGTAGTCACAAAAGATTTATATTCATCCATTTCACTAATTTCTTTTCCTGTATAGAACATTTCTATAAATGAATATGCTTCTGTTGGACCATCTTTAAACTCATCACTTCCGTATGGATGATATCCCCAGCCATTTACCCACGGCATCCAATAACTTAGTAATATCACTTTACAGTTCGGATTTGCATAAGTTCCTTCTCCTTCAATGATTTGTTCTTTGATTTTATTAAGCAATGACTTCATCTACATTCGGAATGTATTTGTATTATAGACAATTTTGTTATTATTGTCTTTTGATATAACACATCCGCCATTTGCTCCAAGCATCATATATATTAAATCAATTCCCTTATGTGTAGGATCATCATATATACTATCTTTCGCAAAATATGCATCAAAATCTATCTTACCACCAACATAGAATGGAGAACTACTGCCTAAGAAACTCTAAACATTCCATCCACCATACCCCTCATGTCTTCCCTTTGATGTATTCTGCGAGCCAATTAATCTTACGTTAGACAAATTAAGACCAGCTGGAGTTGTGTCATCTCCACTTCTACTGCTTAAATAATTTTTGACTTCTTCACACCAAGAAAACCAAACACCGCCCGGTTCTGATGCAGGTGGTGATGATACTCCACTATTATTTCTCTGACCAAGTGTTATACTATCACCTATACATAAAACATTTTTGACTGTTGAAGGATTTGACGGTTTTGCAACTACAGTCATATTGAATGATTTTTCAATCAATATTTTTCCATCAGGTTGTGCTACATTGACTTTCATTGGATAAACACCTGTTGATGTTGGTTTTATTTCTGCATATCTCTCAAGACATTTGCACTATTTTTTAACATTATTATTAGTGCTATCCATGAATATATTAATACCATAATCATTATAATTAGGCATTAAAGTAAGCGGATATTTGAATATCTGAACAGTATCACCAACATAAGTAGTGAAATCTTGAATATTAAGTCTGATGTCTAAAGAATCATCAGTTTTACTGCTATCAAACTTCTGTGTCTTTATATGTCCGTCAATGAACTTCACCAAAACATTTCCAGCATCATCACCAATATTCAACTCAGACAAAGAATTATCTACTTGTATTTCAGCAAATTTTTTTCTTGAATCAAAATTTTGTGTCTTTATGTGTCCATTACTAAACTTAACTAAAACATTTCCTTCTACATCACCAATATTAAGAGATGATAAACTATCATCATATTTTGTATATACATCATTATGAAGTCCATCAAGTTTTGTCATCACAACTGATGAATCAAAGTTCAATGTCTGAAAATGTCCGTCTGAGAAACGTGCAAGCACGTTTCCTTCTGAATCTCCAATGTCCAAATCCGAATCTGATTCAGATTCTGTAATATATGCTGCTTTTTCTGCTTTTGACTCTAATTTTGAATGTTTCTTTGCAAGAACATCAACTGCATTCTGCATGTTTATTCCATTTGCCGGATTGTATCCGGCAATACTCTATAAAGTCTCAGCAGTGAATAAACTTGCATCAGTATGGTTCAACTTTGCATTATAATCTGGATTGATGACTGAGCCAGAACCATTGACATTTACTCTTTTAATATCACTCATAATTAGTAAAAGTAAATTTACATACTTTGTGAAACAGTTATGTCTGTTTCACTGATTACCAAACTATAAGTATTTGATATTCAGTTAGTTATATACTATCCAAATCTGATACTTTCACAAAATATGTAAAT
>Ga0247608_10003100_pt1 | contig 19791 bp, 14 predicted proteins | sample 176DNAGHGlowgp2_FD_193490 | JGI IMG/M metagenome (GOLD analysis project Ga0247608, IMG submission 193490) | Sheep rumen microbial communities from Palmerston North, Manawatu-Wanganui, New Zealand - 1766 DNA GHGlow gp2 | ecosystem: Host-associated > Mammals > Digestive system > Stomach > Rumen ...
AAGTTAGGTGAATTGCAGATAACGGTAAATAACAGGCTGAAAAGTATTGAAACTGATGTCAAGGCGGAACGATTTAATCCTAGCGAGGAAAAATGGGGAGAAACGATTGGAGATGATATTTTATTGGCCATCATCCGGCTTCTTTCTATGTGGACAGGGGCACTTTCTGAGAATTTGGAAAGCAAATTATTAAGGCTGTTCTGTGAATATTTGAACATAGAAGTACCATCTGGAGATACTATCACCAAGACCTATTTTACAGTCAGCGAGCAGATGTGGAGGACGATTCTGTTTGACATCATTTATCGTTTTAATAGGCTTGATAATACAGAGCAAACGAAAAGAAAGGATTGGTTGAAACGATTAGTAGATGTGTTACGGTCTTATTCGTCAACCGAGGATTATCTGAAACGATTTATGCTCTTCCCAGACCAAACGGGTGCTATTCGTTATGCGGACGAAGTCGTAGGTGGAGTCGGAGTAGAACCTGAGATGAAAGACTATTATGATGCAATAGTTAGTAAGGCGGGCACAACTGTTAAGTCTAAACTTGTTGACGATGAATATGCGAACTATCTACCGCATGAAAATGTTTGGGACAATCAAACATTAGGTGGAAAGATAGAAGAAGTGGTTAGCAAAATTGAGGGTTACCCGAATTTGGAGAAATATGAAAAGAAGGCCGTAGTCTTACAGATAGTAAAGCGATTTGGAGATTCGGAAGAGGGGAAGAAATGGTCTGATTTCTTTAAAGTTTTGTCAGTGCATAAATCCCAGATATTGCTAACGTTTGCAGAGAGCGACAGTGTCTTTACGCTTTTACTGCAACCAGAAGATCGATTGAAAACATTGTCGGAAATTGCTGCAGACGAGCATTGTGATGAGATATTAAAACAGGCTAGGGCAGCTCAAGAACAGAGGATGTTTGATGATGCTGACATGCTTTATAAACGAGAACTCGGGTTGTATGTGGAGAAGTACCTTGTAGAGCAACTTGGGAAAATGCTCAATGAGAATGAAGTGATAAAGGCGGTAAGCGATGGCTCCAATCTGACAGATCAAGACGTACAAGGAGGGCAGGACATTATTGTCTATATAGAACGAGACGACAAGAAGATTCCGCTATACTACGTTGAGGTAAAATCACGTTGGTCAACCAAAGAGTCTGTAGAGATGAGTAAACTACAGATGGAAACATCTTCAAAAGAAAAGGAACGGTATGCTTTGTGTGTGGTTGATATGCACGACTATGACAAGGAAAAGGTGTTTAGGAAAGAATATCCGAAAACCTTTGAAGAAATCAAGGGGCGAATAAGTGTAGTTGATGAGATTGGACTCAGAAATGCAGACTTGGTTCCTTACACATATGACTCGAAAACTGAAGTACACCTTGGCGGAGAGATTAAAAGCGTTGTTCCTCAGGACTATGTGAAAGCAGTCAGAACTGACTTTGATAGTCTGCTTGTTACAATAGCAGAGAAGGTTAAGAAGTATTATTCGGAAGGAAAGGAGTGAGAAAATGAGCATCACGATAAAAAGCCTAAAAAAGCCTGAAACTAAGCACGCCCTAAAAGGGACAGAAGTCTTCAACGAGCAGCGCCGTAGCAAGGACATATTGAAGACGATGGACGAGGACACGTACGAAGAGATGGTAGCCTCGTGGGCATACTGGTGTCTGAAGGAGAATGACGGGCGAAAGTATGAAGACGTGATGCGCATAGGAGGCAGCGGCGACAAGGGTGTGGATGTAATAGCATATTACGACCAGGCGGCAAACAAGTGTGACATATACCAGTGTAAACACTATAATCACCCTGTGAACAGGTCGGACATCATATCGGAACTAGGGAAATTCCTGTACTTTATGTCTATAGGCGACTTGCCCGTGCCGGAATCGTATTTCCTGATGGCTCCGCAAGATTTGAGCAGTCAGTTTTTGCATCTGTACGAGCAGCCAGATAAATTGAAACAGACCATCATAGAGAGCTGGGATAAAGATGTGGCGGGGCATATAGAGAAGGGTGAGAGTCATCTGCTTGAAGGAGACCTGAAGGCATTTGTCGAAGCATTTGACTATACCCGATTCAAAACTTACTCTTCGGACAAGTTTCTTGAAACGCTGGTGAATGCAGAACAAAGGTTCGTGTATTTTCAGTATTTTGGATTTAGAAAAGAGCATCTGAAGCGAATAAAGAAGGATACCCCCGCAACAGTTGATGACTATGAAAAGACATACATACAGCATTTGATGGATGCCTATAATGATGTAAAGGGCGTGGAAAAAGTAGATACGGTGAATGTAGCGTGTACAACGTTTGGTCCGCATTTTGGCCGGTCGAGGGATGAATTCTGGCTTGCAGAGTCGGTCAAGAAGATGGGAGAAGAGAACTGTCCCGGTGATGAAGATGAGTTTGAGGAGTTGAAGGACGATGTGGAAGGCCATGTGGCTGACACATACGAGGAGGAATACAAAGATGCATACGAGCGGGTGAAGGCGGTGACAAAAGCCTCTTCCTCTATGCCTAAGAAAGACCGGATAATCAGTGGTGAACTGGGGTCACGGGAACTGAAAGGTGTATGTTTTCAACTGTCGAATGAAAATAGGCTGATATGGAAGAAAGAAGGAAAATCCTGAATGGGAACCTTGAAGTAGCATTGAGACTGCTGGCCATACTGACAACCTGCAAAACGGCTATGACCGTAGAACGGTTGTCGGTCTATTCTTATTTCACGCTGTATCTGTCAGACTATAAGTCGGACGAAAACAGCATGCATCCAGAGATACCTTATAGAAACTCATCGTTTATCAACGGCAATGATGTCGTAATGCAGGCATTAGAGATGCTACTGACACGGGGGCTTGTGGAGAGTGACGTGACAAAGGCCTCGCTGAAGTTCAAATCGACCGAGTTAGGCGAAGCTTTGTATGGGCAGATAGACGGAGAATATAAAAAGAAGTTGGTGGCAAGCATAGAGGAGGCGCACCGGCTGATGAAAGGGAAGAGCGACCGCTATCTGAATAACTACATCTATAGCAATCTGGCAAAGTGGGGCAGTGAGTTTGAATACGAGTCGGTATTAAAGGAAATCGGATATGAAGAATAAGGGTTTCTATATCAAATCGGTGATATCCACAGGTGAGGGTATGAAAACGGCACGTGTGGACTTCAAGGAAGGATGCAACCTGCTGTTTGGACCGTCGGACTCAGGGAAGTCAACTGTTTTCTCGGTGATGGAATTCATGCTGGGGAAGTTTGTTGACAAGAACAACAAGGCACCAAAGCCTGTTACTGAAGGGCGCGGTTACGATACCTATTATATGGAAATCGTAACCATAGAGGACAATGCTGTGCATACGTTCAGAAGGAAGGAAAATGATAATAATGTTCTTGTAAAAGACTGTGCTTATGAGCAGTTTGACACCTGCGGCCAGCAGGGGCAGTGGTATCCGATAAGAAGTAAGACTAAGAAAACCCTGTCGGCATATCTGATGGAGCTCAATGGGTTTGGCGATGGACTTGAGGTGAAAAGCACCAAGACCACCAAGACCAAGCTGACTTACTCATTGATAAGACATCTGGTATTGGCAGACGAGAACAGAATCATATCGGAAAACCCGATATTCAATCCGACCGGCCAACGAACTGACACCCAAAAGGAGAAGAGCCTGATTTACTATTTGACGACGGGTAATGATGACAGAGGGTTTGAAGAACAAGAGAAAGACGAGATAAGGAAGTCGAGATACAAGGGCATGATTTCGCTGACAGAGGAGGAAATAGAACTCGTGAGGGGGCGTATAGAAAAGTTGGGCGATGTGAGTTATGCTGACTTTAATGACGACAGTGCAGTGAAAGCCCTTGAAACGAGGCTGAAAGAAGAGGAGAAGAAGCTCAATAAACTATACGAAGAGCGTAAAGAACAGGAAGAGGCCTTGCGAAAGTTGGAGTCGAGGCGACTTTTCAATGCGGAATTTGTGAAGCGCATGGAAATGCTACAAAAACACTATGAGACTGATTTGGGGAGATACGAGTATCTGTTTGAAGGAGCCAGTCTGTTTGAAATGCTTCCAGATGACAAGGAGTGTCCTATTTGCCACTCGCGAATAGCGGGTAAAAGTGCTATTGATACGAGTTATCTTGCCGCCATACAAGGCGAATATGATAAGTTGAAGGCAAAGATAGCAGATGTGCGCGAAGTAGTGGCAAAGAAGAACCAGACGGTTGTTTCAATGATCCAAAAGATACAGAAGACACAGGCTGCTATCGGAGTGACGGATGAAAAGATAAAGATGTTTGCCACGCAAATGGCGGGTATTAAGGAGACGTTGAGACAATATCAGAAGAATATTGAGAAGAAAGCAGAGTCGAATTATCTGGCATCGGAATTGAGCAGATTGCTTAAGAAACTGGATAAGCTGAATAAGGAACAGACACAGAAACCCGCAGTTGAGCCATATATCAGACAGACGGATATCAAGGAGGATTTCTGTAGTGATCTGAAAGAAAAACTGGTGGCTTGGAACTTGTTAAGAGACAACGACCCCGTGGTTTTTGATGAGAACGGATTTGACTTTATCTTAGGAGCTAAGGACAGACTCAGTTGTGGTAAGGGGTCACGGGGCGTGACCTGTTCTGCGATATTGATGACGCTGGTGGAATATTGTCATAAGAAAGACATTCCGTTCAGTAACTTCTTGGTGATAGACTCTCCAATCACAGCCCACTATGATGATGAGGACATGGAGGCAGACGAAACCACCCAGGCACGGTTCTTTAAGTATTGTAATGATACGGCATTTGGCTATCAGTTGATACTGATAGATAATAAGGCACCTGATGAAGCGATGCGTGGTGAATTGTCGAATATCCACTACATCCAGTTTACGAAGGAAAACGGATTTTATCAAGGGAAGGAGTGAGTTGTCAAGTAAAACGTGGATGGATGCCTTATTGAAAGAGGATACGATATGACAATAGAAGATATACAGAAATCGACGGAGTTTCAGACTCTGATTGCTGAATGTACGGCATACGACTATAAGGAATCTCTGGAGGAGAAGAAACCGAAGAGTTGGCTGAAGAGCGTGAGCGCTTTTGCAAACACCATGGGCGGTTCACTGTTCTTCGGAATAGACAATGATGGCAACGTTAAGGGGCTGGAGGATATTCAGCACGTGACAGAAACCATCAGCATGAAGATTCGTGATTATATGGATCCGCTGCCGGACGTGGAGATGATTCCACTGGAACAGGAGGGGAAGCATGTGCTGCAACTGAAGGTGAAGGAGGGCTTGTACACTCCGTATTATTATGTGGGTGACGGTCAGCGTGTGGCTTTTGTGCGCAATGGTGACGAGAGTCTGCCGGCAACAGCAGAGCAGATGGTGAGACTGGTGCTGAAAGGTACGAACAGGACGTATGACTCATTGCGTACGGATAAAAGGGTGGATGATTATTCGTTTGCTATCCTGGCAAATACCTTCAAGGAACGTGTTCAGCAGGATTGGGACAAAAAGTATCTGCTGTCGTTTGGACTGGTAACGGATGATGGCTATCTGACGAATGCGGGTGCACTGTTTGCTGATGACTGCTGGTTGAGTCAGTCTCGTCTGTACTGCACACGCTGGGATGGTCTGGAGAAAAGTGATGCCATCAATGATGCGGAGTTCAAGGGGAATATCCTTTTGTTGCTACGTGAGGCGATGGCATTTGTGAAGGCGAATACGCGTAAGGGGTGGGAGAAGCTGCCTGACGGCAAGAAGAACAAGCCCGAGTATGCGGAGAGAGCCGTATTGGAGGCTATGGTGAACCATTTCATTCACAGGGACTATACCGTGATGGGCGGTGAGGTGCATCTGGACATCTATGATGACAGGATTGCTGTGACCTCGCCAGGCGGTATGTACAGCGGACAGCAGGTGCAGGATGTTCCACTGGAGGATATTTCGTCGTTGAGGCGAAACCCTGTGCTGGCAGACGTGATGGCGCAACTGGACTATATGGAGAAACGTGGTAGCGGCTTGAAGCGCATCTGCAATGAAACAAAGGCGTTGGAGGCGTATAAGGATGACAGACGGCCTGTGTTCAAGTCTTCGCCTAGTCAGTTTATGACGATTATTTACTCTGTTGATTATAAAGATGCAGGTCAAGTAGCAGGTCAAGTAGCAGGTCAAGTAGCAGGTCAAGTAGCAGGTCAAGTAAAAGATTCTGTACGGCGCTTGATTCTGGCTATTGGTGACAAAAGTCTTACTCGAAAACAAATAATGGAACTGTTGTCTTTAAAGGGCAGAGACAATTTCCGCGTTAATTATTTGGAGCCCTCTATGGAAGAAGGTATTGTGTTGAAACTCTATCCGGATTCAGACAATCGACCAGACCAGGCATATTACTTGACAGAAAAAGGGTTGCAATTGTGGTCGGAACTAAAATAATCGAAAACTATGATATTGAAATTTTTGTTTGACAGGATAGTGGCGTTTTAGGACTGGCTGTGTTATGGCCAGTTCTTGTTATTGTGGCTATTCTGGTTAAGGTTAAGATGCCGGGAGGACCTGCGTGCTTTGTGCAGAAGAGAGTTGGTAAGGACGGCAAGCTATTCAAGTGCCATAAGTTCCGCACCATGACGGTGAAGCATAATGGCAGCACAGTTTCTGTTGCTGGAGATAGCCGTATCACTCCACTTGGAGCTAAGTTGCGCCATTACAAGCTGGATGAGTTGCCCGGGCTGTGGGATGTACTGATTGGGAATATGAGTTTTGTTGGGCCAAGACCTGATGTGCCGGGGTACGCAGACCAGCTGCAGGGTGAAGACCGCGAGGTGCTTATGTTGCGTCCGGGCATCACAGGTCCTGCCTCCTTGAAGTACCGCAACGAAGAAGAACTCCTTGCCACAGTTGACAACCCGCAGGAATATAATGACAACGTCATCTTCCCGGACAAAGTGCGTATTAACCGTTACTATCTCCACCACTACTCCTTTTGGATGGACATCAAGATGATCTTCGCCACGGTGCTGGGGAAGAAGATGCAGTATGCGGGTGAGGAGATTTAGTTTGGAATTGTTGTTTGGCGTGATATAGAGAGTCGCAGGTTCGGCGTCGTTAGGAAAACTCCATCGGCAAGACGACAATCCCTAATTTAAGAACACGAATGACACGAGAATAATAAGTGTTTTTGAGCTTTTCGATGTGAAAACCACTTGAATTTTGAATCTAATATGGACAATCATGTAGTAATCATGGCAGGTGGTGTGGGCAGCCGATTCTGGCCCCTCAGCACGCCTGAATATCCTAAACAGTTTATAGACATTCTGGGCTGCGGTCGCACGTTGATACAACTGACCGTTGACCGTTTCAAAGGCATTGTCCCGATGAGCAACTTCTGGGTGGTGACCAATGTCGCCTACGTTGACATTGTGAAGCAGCAGATACCCGATATGCCCGCTTCGCACATCTTGGCAGAACCTGCTGCACGCAACACCGCCCCCTGTATCGCCTGGGCCTGCTGGAGTATCAGGAGAGAAGACCCCAGTGCCAATGTGGTGGTGACCCCGGCCGATGCCGTAGTGATGAACCCCAAGGAGTTCCGCCGTGTCATCAAGAACGCGCTGGCCTTTACGGATAGCAACAATGCCATTGTGACCATCGGCATTAAACCCTCGCGTCCCGAAACCGGCTACGGCTACGTTGAGGCAGACCTCACCCCCAGCTCCTCTCCTGAAGGCGAGGGGAGCGAGGTTTGCAAGGTCGCTTCGTTCAAGGAGAAGCCTGATTTCGAGATCGCTGAAAAGTACCTCAAAGCGGGTAATTATCTTTGGAATGCCGGTATTTTCGTGTGGAATTTGGAAACCATTTCGGATTGTATCAAAAAGTACAAGCCCAACATTGCGGCTGATATGGACAAGATAATGGCCACTGGCGACGTGAAGAACATATTCCCGCAGTGCGAAAAAATCTCCATCGATTTTGCCGTAATGGAACCTGCAGCCGCTGACGGCAAGGTGTACACCCATCCTGCCGACTTTGGTTGGAGCGACTTGGGCAACTGGGCTTCCTTGTATGACAAGTTGCAGAAAGACACCAATGGCAACGGTGTAGTGGGCAACATCAAGCTATACGAATGCTCGAATTGCGTTGTCCACGCCGAGGATGCCAATAAGGTAGTCTTGCAAGGCTTGGACGGCTACATCGTAAGCGAAAAGAACGGCCAGATACTCGTCTGCAAACGCTCAGAAGAGCAGCGGATAAGAGAGTTTTCAACGCACATGTAAGGATTAGGAGCTGCGGCATTCCTGCCGCAGAAAAGGGGGACGCTAAAATCCCTAGTTAAAAGTAGGTTTGTAATATATCATGTCACTCGTCATCGCCACAATATGTGAAGAGGGCATCGCCCTCGCTGCCGACACCAAGCTCACGTTGTTACTGAAACGCAACGACCCCGAAACGGGCGAGGAGGTGGAGGTGACATCGTGGTTCTCCACTTCGGCAAGCAAGATGGTGCTCACCGAAAACAACGTGGGCATCGCCTTTGTGGGAAGGCTGACGGTGAAAGGCTTGCGGGCCGACCTGTTCTTCAGCCAGTACTTCGCCCAACGCCCCGGATTGAACGCACGACAGGTGGCGGAGGAGATTAACCGCCTCTTTGTGCAGGAGCCTGAATTGGGCGAGATGGAGGTGCTGGTGGCAGGGATGATGGATGCCCGCAGCAAGATAGCCGACGGCAGCACAGTGCGCTACAAACGCCCGTGGCTGTTTGAGCTATCAACGGCCATGCGAGGCAAAATAAGGAAGTATAACCAACCAGGGGCCAACTGGATGGGCGAAGGCGACATCGTGGAACGCTTGTTGGGCCGGCATGTGAAGGTGAAACGTGGCCGCAAGAAGGTGCAACTGTGTGACTTCGACATTCCCTATACCGCCTTCACCCTACAGGATGCCATCGACTTCTCCACCATCTGGTTAGAGATGAGCTACCGCCTGATGCGCTTCCAAGACAGGGAACATACCGTTGGCCCGCCAATCGAGGTGATGGTGATTGACAAGGACGGGGCTTCTTTTGGTTGAGTGTTTAGAGTGGGGATTGTCGTAAACCACTAAAATAAGTGCGGAAACCACGTGGATGTGAACAAAAAACAGGCAGTTTTGAAAGATATTGCTCCGAAAAAACGGAGCAAATCCGTTCATAAGCGACCGACAAGATCAAAAAGAAAGAATTAAACGACGATCCCTAACTATCAGGTGAGTCTGAGGTTCAGGACTGAGATCCGTGATGTGCCGTTCTTGATATATATTAGGCAAGAACAGGCAAAGCGACCTAAGCATCATAAGCTGAATGTGTTTCAGTTGATAGCTATCTATAATGTATGCTTTGGCGATGGGCTGGAAGTGAAAACTTCGACGATTGATGAACTGGTGAGTGAAGGAATCATCTTACGGTCGAAGAGCGGTAAGCTGTCAATGTCGAAGGAGTATAGAAAACTAGTTGCAGAGATTAGTCATCGTGGTGATGTAAATGGTGATGTAAATGGTGATGTAAATGGTGATGTAAATGGAGATATAAATGGTGAGACAAATGGTGAGATAAATGGTGAGATAAATAATCTTAAGGGCAGTCAGAGGGAAGTATACCTTATAGTGCTTCATCACCCAGGAATTAAAATAAAGCAGGTTGCAGAACTGAGGAAGAAGTCGGTGTCAACGGTTTGGAAACAGTTGACAGATTTGAGAAAGAAAGACATTATAGAGTACCGTGGTGCTAATAAGACAGGAGGTTATTACGTGAAATGAGATAGAGCTGTCTCGCGTTACAAAAAGCAGCCCCCACCCCGTACGCTGCCTATCCCAGCTCGCGCAGCGAGCCAAGCACAAGGAATCTTGACACTCATATTATTACCCCGGCCTTCGGCCACCCCTTCTGAAACAGAAGGGGAATTCCCCGCGCCGGCAGCGCCCTGCCGGCGTTTGAAACGAAATGCCGACGAGAGTCTCGGCCTGGAAGACGTTGTTATGTGGGGGACAACCCATAACAGCGGTTGCAAAATTAGGAGCTGCGGCATCCCTGCCGCAGAAAATATCAACCTGTCCGCCCCAGCTCGCGCAGCGAGCCCATTTACGAGCGAAGCGAGTAATTTTCTGTGATTTCCGTGATTTCTGTGTGAAATAAAAAAAGCTCGCGCAGCGAGCCATTCTGCGCGAGCGAAGCGAGCAACTCTCTGCGAGTGCAACGAGCTCAAAGCATCAGCTCGCGCAGCGAGCCCCAAACAACCACATCCCGCAGCGCTCTGCCAGAGCCGGAAGCGAAATACCGACGAGAGTTTTGTGACCCTTAACCCGTTAACCCTGTAACCATCTGTTGTGAAAAAAAATACATCAAACACTGTAACATTTGGGAAATAGTTATACTTTGTGTTAGAAGTGTATTGGAGCTGCTGAATATTTACGCCTGGGTTCAAGACGAGGGTGGCTTCAAAGACAATGATAAGGATGTGATATGACAATCGAAGAGATACAGAAATCGACAGAATTTCAGGTGTTTGACCGGAAAAGCGCCCGTATTGATGCAAAAGCACTGGCGGTGTTGCTCATCGCGTTTGCTAATGCGGACGGGGGAACTGCTGCCGTGGGAGTGGAAAACGACGGTGAGATTACCGGTGTAGACGGGATGCAGGAACATATCAACGAACTGCTGCGGGCTGGGCTGGATTATTGTGTACCGTCGATTCTGACTACGCACGAGTATCTGGATGTGACGGACAGCAAGGGACGGAAGAACCATATCATTATGATGCGGGTGGCGCCAAGTATGAAGGTACATGCGAATCAGGCGGATGAGGTGTACTATCGTGTGGGGGACAAATCGAAGAAATTGACCTTCGCTCAACGCACGCAACTGATGTACGCGAAAGGGGAACGGTTCTTTGAGAATGCTCCGGTACATGACGCAAAGAAAGAGGACTTGGACGAGAGCCTGATAGATGATTATCTTCGGAGGCTCGACTATCGCAAAGGATTGGATGCGTTTATTCGTGAGAATGGTTTTATCGCGCAAGTGGAGGATTTTCATGGTTCCACTAAAGAGTATTTGACTGGTGCAGCGGTGCTGCTTTTCGGCAAGAATCCTCAGAAGTTTTTCCCGAGAGCCAGGGTGCGCGTTATCCGCTATGAAGGGACAGAGGCCAAAGTGGGACGCGAGATGAATGTCATCAAGGATGAGATGTTTGAAGGTCCTATCCGTACAATGGCACAAAATGCGTTGGCATTTGTGAGGACACAAGTGAAGGAGCATACTTATCTGGGCGCGGACGGGTTGTTTAAGACGGACGAACAGTATCCGGAGTTTTGTTGGACAGAGATATGCGTGAATGCCATTTGCCATCGCGACTATAGCATTCTTGGCACGGACATTCAAGTAAAGATTTTCGATGACCACATCACGGTGGAGAGTCCGGGCATCTTTCCGGGACTGGTCAGACCTGCAAATATCCGCAACACGCATTTCTCGCGCAACCCTAAGATTGCGGGTTATATGCATGAGTATAAGTTGGTGAAAGAGTTTGGTGAGGGTGTTGACCGTATGTACCGTGAGATGGAAGAGGCAGGGTGCCCAGCCCCTGAGTACAAGCAGGGTGATTTTATGGTTTATGCCACAATTAGGCAGCATAAGGGACCTGTTAATGTGGAAAATGACACATTAAATAGCACATTAAATTACACATTAAATGACATATTAAAACGTCTGAACCCGACGCAGAAGAGGGTATATGAGTATATATGTGCGAACCATGGAGTGCAAGCGAAGACGATTGTGGCTGAGCTGAATATCAAGCGGGATACGCTGAACAAGGTGCTCAAGACGCTGACGGGTCTGGGTCTGATAGTACACAAGGAATCGAAGAAGACTGGCGGGTATTATCCGGTGGCAAGTATGGTTCAGGGTTAATTAGAGACTATCCGAAATTATCAAGAAACAATATAAAGATTTGACAAACAAGTAGTTGAAAATTTTTGTATCTTTGTCGCAGAAAAAGAAATTTCCCCCAATTGCCCTGAGAAAGCAGTAACCGAGGGAATCTTCTTCGGGAACCACACCCCAGCTCGCGCAGCGAGCCCCTTTACGAGCGAAGCGAGTAATTTTCTGTGATTTCCGTGATTTCTGTGTGACATAAAAAGCTCGCGCAGCGAGCCCATTCTGTGCGAGCGCAGCGAGCCAAACACAAGGAATCTTGACACTCATATTACTACCCCGGCCTTCGGCCACCCCTTCTGAAACAGAAGGGGAATTCCCCGCGCCGGCAGCGCCCTGCCGGCGTTTGAAACGAAATGCCGACGAGAGTCTCGGCTTGGAAGATGTTGTTATGAGGGGGACAACCTATAACAGCGGTTGCAAAATTAGGAGCTGCGGCATTCCTGCCGCAAGAAAAGGGAGATACTAAACGTGACTTGGATGAGATGCGAAGGGATGAGTTTGCTGGCAGCAAGAGGAGGAGGTCCAAGGTTCAACTTGGTCTCAGGATTCAAGGTTTTACCTGATTGGTGTGAGATTTACCTTTATTGGGTAAAACAAAAAATTTTTTGGTAAAACAATTGTGAAATCAGAATATTTTAGTATCTTTGCACCGTATTTTGAATGCGGATTATGAATAATAACGGACACAAACTCATTGATAGAACGGCGAATTACCTCCGCACTGTGTTGGGCATTGGGTTCGAGATTGCGGAAGATGACGGTCGAAAAATCAGGTTGCCATATTATCTGAAGGTTGGAAACCTGTTTGTGGAATGTTTCGTTGACAGGCAGAAATGCATACTCATGGTTGCCGATGAACTTCCCGATGGATCCACATTGGCCAAACGCATTGATGATATAAGTAAAACCATAGGGATACGGGTGATTCTCGTTCTGGAAAATGTGGATGCTGTGCGACGGCGTGTGCTGATTGCCAACAGAACAAGTTTTATCGTTCCAGGGAAACAAGCCTATCTTCCATTCATGGGCGCGTTGCTGACAGAGAGAGGACTGGCAAATGTGGCAGTAGTTGGCAAACAAGCTTTTTCGCCTGCGGCTCAGGTAATGCTCCTGTCGCATCTGCAGGGCGATTCCTTTGAGGGAAGAAATATCTCTGAGATTGCAACACAGTTCCCCTACAGCATAAAGACGGTGGCGGGGGCTGCCAAAGAGCTGGAGCAGGCTGGGGTGTGTACGGTTGAGGGGGACAACAGCGGAAAGTATCTGCATCTGATTGCCAAGGAAGAAATTTGGGATAAAGCCTATGCGTGGTTGAGCAGCCCCATCAGGGAAGTGATGTATTGCGACGAGATGGTGCTGATTCCCGAGGCGTTGCGCTTTAAGACCTACGACAAGGCATTGGCCGAATATACCTTTATGGCAGATTTTTCGGGCGAGGCAGTAGCGGTATACAAGAACGATGATGCCGTCAAGAAACTGAGAAACAACGGTGTGCTCAACCCGGTGGAGGGCAGGTGCAGGGTCGAGTTGTGGAAATACAATCCGGCATTGCTGGCCAAGGACGGTATCGTGGACGCGTTGTCGCTGGCGCTGTGCTACAAGGACAGCGATGATGAACGGGTAAAGGGTGAACTGAACAATCTGATAAAGACGATATGCAAGGCTTAGGCAAATTCAGGGAATATATGAGCGGATTTCGCTCGCACTATGTGGTGATTGGCGGTCTGGCAACGGTACTGACGCTGGAAGACAGGGGCCTGCCTGCACGTGCCACCAAGGATGTTGACATGATTGTCATCTGCCAGCCCGAGTCGAAGTTCTATATGAAGCGTTTCTGGGAGTTTATCAAGGCTGGCGGTTATAAGCTGTGGAAACCAGACAATGACGAGGACACGCATCATTGCTTCTATCGTTTCATCAAGCCTGACAATCGGGAGTTTCCTCTTCAGGTGGAACTCTTCTCGAAAGTGCCGGAATACGTAGAAGTGCCAGAGGATGTGCATATCGTGCATGTCCCCATGGAGGGTTACACTTCCAGTTTCTCAGCCATTATCATGGACGATGCCTATTACGACTTTGCCGTGAACCACAGCGAGATAGTGGACGACATAAGGATATTGAAACCAGAGGCGTTGATAGTGCTGAAAGCAGTGGCCTTTTTGGAAAACCAGCGACGGAAAGAAAAAGGTGAGTCTGTGGATCAGAGAGACATCGACAAACACAAGAAAGATGTGTACCGACTGGCATACTTGTTTGACGGAAGCGAGAGGTTTGAGGTGAATGACAAGATTAAGGAGCAGTTGAAGGCTTTTGTCAGCGAGATCGAGAAGAGTCCGATCGACGGGAAGAACATGTTTAGAGGCCAGAGAATTCCTGCGATGGGAATGCCAGACTTTACGAAACTATTAAGGAATATGTTTGGGTTGTGATTGTTTACCAGAGGGGAAGTGGGACAGATTAAGAATTTCAGTGCTCCATCGCTGAACAGAAATCCCAAAATTATGTTTGTGTACGGATAATTTGACCTGGTAGGGCAGCGAGCTTGTTTACTCGCGCAGCGAGTAATTTTCTGTGATTTCCGTGATTTCTGTGTGACATTCTAAAAGCTCGCGCAGCGAGCAACTCTCTGCGAGCGCAGCGAGCTCAAAGCATCACCTCGCGCAGCGAGCCAACAAATATACGACTAATAACAAATAAACATAATCATTATATGGCAACTAGTGAACGCATTTATCTCTGTCTCGCCCACATGAGCGAGACCGGCATGGAAAAGAAGTACGTACAAGAAGCATTCGACACCAACTGGGTGGTGCCGCTCGGTCCCAATGTGAACGGGTTCGAAAAAGACCTTGAAGAATTTGTGGGCCAGAACAAACGCGTGGTGGCCCTCTCAAGCGGCACCGCTGCCGTCCACCTCGGACTTATCGCCGCGGGCGTGAAAGCCGGTGACGAGGTCATCGTGCAGAGCTTCACCTTCTGCGCCTCCTCGCACCCCATCACCTACCTCGGCGCCATACCCGTGTTTGTGGACTCCGAAAAGGATTCCTGGAACATCGACCCCGATCTGATGGAAGAGGCCATCAAAGACCGCATCGCCAAGACCGGCAAGAAACCGAAGGCGATCGTGCCCGTGGCCCTCTACGGCATGCCCTACCAGATCGACCGCATCATGGAGATCGCCAACCGCTACGACATCCCCGTGGTGGAAGACGCCGCCGAGGGCTTCGGCTCGAAGTTCAACGGCCAGGTGCTGGGCACCTTCGGCAAGTCCGGCGTGCTCTCGTTCAACGGCAACAAGATGATCACCACCTCCGGCGGCGGCGCCCTGATCACCGCCAACGAGGAGGAATGGCGCGAAATCATGATGTACGCGACCCAGTACCGGGAGAGCTACCCTTACTACCAGCACGAGAAGATCGGCTTCAACTACCGCATGAGCAACGTCTGCGCCGGCATCGGCCGCGGACAGATGACCGTGGTGGCAGACCATATCGCCCACCACAAGCGCGTCCAGCATCTCTACGAAGAGCTCCTCGCGGATGTGCCGGGCGTGAAAGTCCACTCGCAGCCCGCCACGGGTGAGTACGACAGCAACTACTGGCTTTGCACCATCACCCTGGATCCCGACCTGAAGATCAAGGGTCAGGAGAACGCCTACAAGACGATTGTGCAAGGTGCCGTGGGCGGCGCCGCCGGTGTGATTCATCTGGCCGACAGCGCCACCACCGACTGCCAGCCGAACGACAATGTGGAGGCCCTGCGTGTCTATATGGACAATGCCGGCGTCGAGGCACGGCCTCTCTGGAAGCCGATGCACAAGCAGCCGGTGTATAAGAACGCCCCGGCCTACGTCAACGGCGTCTCGGAGGCACTGTTCAAAGTGGGTATGTGTCTGCCGGCAGGCCCCTGTGTGTCGGAGGAGGATGTGAGATACATCGTCAAATGTATCAAGGAAGCGATCCTCTAAAGAGAAACCATCCATATAAATGTTGAATAAGAGACAAGGAGAACAATGGATATTAAGTTAAGGAACATACCGTTCTCACCGCCGGATATGTCCGAACAGGAAATCGCTGAGGTGGCGGCGACATTGCGCTCGGGATGGATTACCACGGGACTCCGCAAGAAGGAGTTCGAGCGTCGTATTGCTGCCTACATCGGTGTGAAAAATGTGGTGTGTCTGAGCTCGGCGACCGCCGCCTTGGAGATGGCCCTGCTGCTGATTGGCGTGGGTCCCGACGATGAGGTGATCGTGCCGGCTTATACCTATACGGCGACCGCCTCGGTGACCCAACACGTCGGCTGCCGCCTCGTGTTCGTCGATTCGCAGAAGGATTGCGTGGAGATGGACTACGACAAGTTGGCGGATGCCATCACGGAGCGCACGAAGGTCGTCTGCCCTGTGGATCTGGGTGGCATTGTCTGCGACTACGACAAGGTGTCGGCCATCGTGGAGGCCAAGCGGAGCCTTTTCCGCCCGGCCAACGAGATGCAGCGGCGCATTGGCCGTATTGTCGTCTCGGCAGACTGTGCGCACGCTTTCGGTTCCGAGTGGCATGGGAAGAAGGCGGGGGCAATCGCCGACTTCAGCTCGTTCAGCTTCCATGCTGTGAAAAACCTGACCACTGCGGAAGGTGGCGCCTTGCTGTGGAACCTGCCGTTCGGGAATCTCCCCGTGGACCCCGGCTATCTGCCGCAGGTGCCGAAGATGGAAGGGGAGACCTGGGACGCATTCCTCTACCGGGTGGTGCAGCTCTACTCGCTGCACGGCCAGAACAAGGACGCCCTGACCAAGACAAAGTTGTGCTCGTGGGAATACGATGTGATCGGTCCGTGGTACAAATGCAATATGACCGACATCATGGCGGGCATCGGCTTGGTGCAGCTCTCGCGTTATCAAGGGATGCTGGACCGCCGCAAGCACATCGTCGGGGTGTATGACCGTGCTTTGCAGGACCTGCCGGTGGTGGTGCTGAACCATTACGGGGAGGACTTCTCCGGGAACGGGCATCTCTACATCACCCGCTTGTTGGGCCGCACGGACGAAGATCGTCGCGAAGTCATCGAGCGCATGGCCGACCGCGGCATCGCCACGAACGTGCACTACAAGCCGCTGCCCATGATGACCGCCTACAAAGCCCTGGGCTTCGACATCAACGATTACCCCAACGCCTACCACCTCTACGAGAACGAGATAACCCTCCCCCTCCACACCAAACTCACCGACGAGGATGTGGAGTATGTGATCACCAACTTCGTGGACATCGTCAAAAATTAGGAGCTGCGGCATTCCTGCCGCAGAAAAGGGAGATACTAAAGTTTGCGTTGCCCCCGATTTTTCTTGGTGTATGCTCGTCTGGCGGCGATCGAGGGAATAAATTCTTTGAAAAAAGTTTGGGTAGGGTGTAACATTTCCAGCTTTGCGCATACTTTAGAGATGAGAGGTTGAATGATTGTTGCGGAAGAAAATGGATAAAGGAAAATTCGTAATATTTGCAGAATAGTAATTGTACTATGGTAGAACTGACGAAGGAACAGATTAGAAAATACATGGAAGAGGTGGTGGAGGTGATGAGGGACTCCATAGCTGAAGTTAGGGCAGATGGCAAGCCAACGCCTAAAGTTGGTGCATTGATTGTGAAACCTGATGGTAGCACGACAACTGCCTACAGGGGAGAGTTGCGTGAAGGTGACCATGCGGAATACACTCTTATAGAGCGCAAATGTAGAGACCAAAATTTGACAGGTGCAGTTCTGTTTGCCACTCTTGAACCATGTGCACCGGGCGCCAGGAAATCTCCTAAGCTTTCGTGTGCGGAGCGCATTACAAATGCCCGAATTGCCAAGGTGTTCTACGGTATTGAAGACCCTGATCCCACGGTGAGTGGCAAGGGCTGTTCTCACCTGAAAGCAAATGGTGTGGAGGTCGCCCTGTTTGACAGAGACTTGCAAGATGAAATCAGGGCGTGCAATACCGAATTCCTTAATGCTGCAAATGAAAGGAGCCTGTTGGTCAAAGAAAAACCTAAAATAATAAAGGCTGCTGAAGGTTCGCTGGATGCTCCGGTTAAGAACTGCACACTTGAGATGCTCGATGCAGAGCTTGTACAGGATTTCTTGGACAAGGCTGGATGGAATGTGAAGTTTGGTGAGAAAGAGGGCATGCAGCTGCTTACACAATTTGGAATACTGGTGTCGGCCAAGAATGGGTATGTTCCCTCTGGAACAGGACTGTTGCTTTTCGGAAAACACCCCGAAGCATCGTTTCCCAATGCGATCATCAAGGCGACATTTCTTAACGATGACGGCTCCGAAGGCGACATTGTCAATATCGCTGGACCGCTGGTGAAACAGCCTGACAAGGCTCATGATTGGTATGAACAGAAGATTGGGAAGCAACTTGACCGGTCGCATCCAGAAAGAGAGTCCATATACGATTATCCGTTGAAAGTGATAAGAGAAGTGCTTATCAATGCCATTATTCATCGCCAATACGAAGTTTTGGGAGCACCAATCTATCTCACAATCAGCAATAGTGAAATCGTGGTGAAGTCTCCGGGATACCCGGTTGAGCCTATAACACTGGAACAGATAAACAATTTCTCAGCTCCGACAATAAGCCGTAACCCCAGAATGATGTTCGTTTTTGGTGTATTGAACTTATCTGAGCAAAGAGGTTTGGGTTTCAAAACCGTTCGAGAGTTGCCGGAAGTCTATAATTTCCCATTGCCTGTTGCAAAATGGGAAACTCCCTATCTCTCTTTTGTGTTGTCCCGTAAGTCAGAGGGCCTCAAAGAAGATGGCTTGACTGAAAAAGAAAGAAAGGCATTTGACTTCATCCGCTTAAATGGAGAAACACCAAGAAAGAAGATAGAAGAGCATCTCGGCTTGGAGAAAAAGACCGCAGAACGGTTGATGAATTCTCTCCTGGAGAAAGAGAAAGTAGAGAAAAAAGGCGTGGGACGGAGTACTGTCTATGTCGCTATAGAAGACAAGAAGAAATAAGAAAAGAAATCGCGACAGTTTTTGCGACATTGTGTCGCGAATAGTTATTTATTGCTTTTTGCGGACTTTTTCGCGACAGTTTTCGCGACATCGTGTCGCGATAATCTGCCCGATGATTGACCCGTTAGATGGTCTGATAAATGGTTCGTTAAGCATGACCCTAATCGTTGCCACACTTATTTATGGTTAACGGTTTATGGTTAACGATTGTTTAAAGACTGCCGTAAGCCATCAAAATAAGGATGGCAAGCTAATCCCCAGCGTATTATAATTTTTTGTGTCTTAGCATCGTAAAAGAAATCCCCTCTCTCTCCCAGCAGAGCGCACCATCCCGCCAGCGAGCGAAGCGAGCCCATTTACTCGCGCAGCGAGTAATTTTCTGTGATTTCCGTGATTTGGCTTCGCCTCCCTCCTCCTCGCTCGGGAGAGCTCAAGCCTCCGGCTTGGCTCTCCTCTCGCTCGTTCGTCGGTCCTGTGTGACATAAAAAGCTCGCGCAGCGAGCAACTCTCTGCGAGCGCAACGAGTGAACGGAATCCCCTACGGAAAGTCACGAAAATATGCCAACAGCAGGATCGAAAAAGAGCTAGCGAAACTTGAATAAAATATCAGCTTCCGGATAAACGATGCCGGTTCACAAAAATCACCATTGAGATTAGAAGAAAAGAATTAGACGGCAATCCCTACTGTAGCTCTTTCTTTTAAAAGGTGGCAGAAAAAGAGAGTTTTTATAGTTAGAAAGAAAGGGAAGAATTGTAATTGTTTGATAATGAACGTATTCTTTTGTTATTTGATGAGAAATAATGAAAGAAAAAATCAAAA
>Ga0247608_10003101_pt1 | contig 19778 bp, 15 predicted proteins | sample 176DNAGHGlowgp2_FD_193490 | JGI IMG/M metagenome (GOLD analysis project Ga0247608, IMG submission 193490) | Sheep rumen microbial communities from Palmerston North, Manawatu-Wanganui, New Zealand - 1766 DNA GHGlow gp2 | ecosystem: Host-associated > Mammals > Digestive system > Stomach > Rumen ...
AAAGGTTTTTCATTAGTAGAACTTATCATCGTTATTGCTATTATGGCAATCTTAGTTGGTGTTATGGCACCTCAGCTCATTAAGTACATCGAGAAGACAAACGTATCCTCTGACGTACAGCTTTGTGACTCCATCAGAACAGCACTTACCACAGCTTGCATGGATCCTGATGTTGTTAGAGCAGGTGGAGATCTTTCCGATTCTACTGGTGGTGCATTACCTACTTCTGGTTCTGTAGCAGTAGCTGCTGAGGAAATCTTAGGTGTATCTTTAAGCAATGTTGGTAGCCAGCTTAAGTCCAAGAGTGCTAAGGGCAAAGCAATCAACTACAAGAAGAGTGGAAACCAGATCAAGGTTTATGTATCCGGTCTTGAGTCTTCTATTTACTCCGGTAACTAATAGCTGATTGAGCAATAGCTAATTGATTTGTAGTATTAAATTAACGAGTTGGGGAGGCGATATTTGCCTCCCTTTCTTTTATGTAAAGTATAATGGGAACAGAAGGATGAAAACCACAGTTAAAACCGTTGATAAGATGATTGACAAGACTGCCGACAAAACAAACAATAAAACAAACAATAAAACAAACAATAAAACAAACAATAAAACAAACAATAAAACAAACAATAAAACAAACAATAAAACGATATTTTTTCGAATTATATCATTTGCTCTGGCTGCAGGTTTGATGACATTGATTTTTTTGTTTAATAAAATGAATGGCAAGGACCTTTTGGTCATCAGAAGTGATTTTTTAGATGGGATAGGGATTTACAGAGAATTCGTCAGAAATATAATTACTCATAATTCATTATTTTTCAGTTATTCTACAGGACTCGGACTTAATAATGCTATGACGATGTCGGGGATGTTTTCTCCGTTTGCCTTGTTTTATTTGATTTTCAATAAGGCTGATTTGAACCTCATTACTACTTTAATTATTATAATAAAAGTGGGGCTTGCTGCTCTTTCTTTTCAGGTTTTTTCGGATAGAATCATTAAGAATCATCATTTTCTTTCGGTTATTATTTCTGTTTTTTATTCCTTGAATGCGTATACAATCGAATATGGTACAATCCAAAACGGATGGATTGAGGCATTAATAATCTTACCGGTGCTGTGCGGCTCAATCGTAGGATGCCTTGAAGAAAACAAAAGAGTCAATGCAACAATTCTGTATGCATATCTGTTTATATCCAATTATTATATGGGTTATATGGTTGGAGTTTTTACTCTTTTGTTTGTGATTTTCTATTTGATTTTTGTTTATGAAAAAAAGACAGAAAAACCTTTTAAGGAACTTTTGGGAAAGTTTTTTAACTGGGCATTGACCGCACTGACTGCAATTATGTTATCTGCATTCGTATGGGTCCCGACGCTTTTTTTCCTCGCATCCAACCGTGTTCCCGATTCTTCAGAAATCAGGGAGTTAAGTGTATCCGTTTTCCAAATTATAAACAGCCTGTTTTGGGGTTCCAGTTACGGAATTGAAGGTACGTATTCCTATATTTACTGCGGGTTGCCTGTTTTTATGCTTGTATTGATGTTTTTCCTGAATAAAGGAATTGATAAGAAGTGGAAGAAATTTTATGGAACATTGGCGGTTATTTTAGTTTTAAGTATGGTTTCAAACCGATTAAATACATTCTGGCATGTGTTTGATCAGCCCGATGATTTCTGGTACAGATATTCGTTTTTATTCTGTTTTTGCTTATGTGTAATGGCAGCAATTGAGATAAAGTGTTTTGGAGAAGAAGAGAATGGGAAACTGATACGTGTTATCCTTGGTCTGTCAATATTCTATCAGCTTATTCTCCATACGATTTCTCTTTGGAAACTGGATGTGGGAGTGCTGAATACAAATTATGGTTTTATTGTTAACCTGGTTTTTATGGCTCTTTGGGGGCTTGTTCTTTTCTTTACGCATAGCCCGCAGTACGATAACAAAAAGATTCGAATATTATGTGGTATTATGGCTTTGATTATTATGTCATTTGAACTTGTATCCAATTCCAAGAGACAAATGGTAAACTTGATCAGTGCAAAGCCATACAATGTATGGAATGAGAGCGTGGAAAAAACCGTAAATGAAATAAAATCCAAAGATCCGGGTTATTACAGGATGATTACTGCAGAAAATAATGACGGTTATAATTCGGATATCTATTTTGGCTACTATGGAATCGGTGATTTTGGTAATCAGGAAAAATACGCTGTCAGAAAATTTCTGTCCAATGTGGGATTCGCTACTTCTCCCAGAATTACTTGTGAGAACGGGTTTAATCCTGTTGCTGATATGCTGCTTGGAATAAAATATGAATTATATACTCCGGAAATAAACTTTAAACCCAATGTGGTTACCTATACCGGAGATAAAGAGGAAGATGATCAATGGGCAGAGAATAATACCAAAACCACATACCGGGTGAATGAATATGCATTGAATTTCGGATATCTTGTGGATGGGGATATTCTCTTGTATAAATATTCCGGACGTGATGTGTTCAAGAACATGAATGAAATTACTTCCGCTCTGAGCGGGATAGAGGGTGATTGCTATATTCCGTTTTCCAAAGATGATATGATATTGGAGTCTGATTATCTGAGTCTTTCCGAAATGGATACGGGGGATATGGTATTTGAACGAAGTGGTGATAGCGGAGAGCTTAAGATTACTGTTCCGAAAGGGGATTTTGAAGAAGCATATATTCAGTTTGAAAAGGATGAACCGGGAGTTTACGGAATCGATTATTATGTAATCGGTGCTCAAAACGCCCCCAGTGTATTGGGAAACCGACTGGCAGTTTCCTCTGCAATTAAAATGGATACGGATGAGGAAACAGGGGATTTCACAATTACCGTTGGTTCATTTAAAGAATATTCGCCGGAATTATTTATTTGTGATGATATTAACATCTACTATCTGGATGAAGATGCTCTGCAGAAACAATATGATGAACTGAGCAAAAATCAATATGAAATAACCGGGTTCAGCAATGGGCACATAGAAGGTACGATTCATGTGGATGGTGATAAGCGTATGCTGTTTACCACGATTCCCTATGATCCGGGCTGGAAAGCATATATCAATGGCATAGAAACAGAGCCGATCAGAGTAATTGACGGGACTTTTATGGCGATTCTATTGCCGGCAGAAGGTGATTACAATGTTACTCTTGATTTTGAATGCCCCGGACTTAAAATAGGCATAATTGTTTCGGTATGCGGAATATTAGCTTTGCTGTCTATTATTTTTGAAAAGAAACTTAAAAAGAATAAATAATCGGAAGGTATGACGGGGCTGATTTGGAGAAAATACTAAAAAGAATAAAACCTAAATACTATTGGATTGTTTCCTTTACACTTGGTGCGCTTGCCATGTATCTGATGCTGTCCTATTCACAGATGCTTTCCACAGGGAAATATGTCATCATTGGCGGAGATGCAATGGAAATTTATGTGCCGAATATCCGTATGTTTGTAAGGAGCATTCTAAACGGGGAATCCATTTGGTATTCATTCTCTACATCGATGGGGTATAATACGGCATTGAGTGCAGCCTATGAATTATTCAGCCCATTTAATATATTGTTTATCCTTTTTCCAAAAGCAGATGTAAATATTATTCTGGCTGCGGTTATTATATTAAAAGTTGGACTGGCGGCCATGTGTTTTCAGCTCTTTGCTTCCCGGGCATTGGATTTAAAAGGTGTATCCTCAGTTATTTTTTCTGTATTTTACGGCATGTGCGGCTACGTAACGGTATATTGTATTACCAATTTCATGTGGCTGGACGGTGTTTATATGCTTCCGGTAGTGGCCTGGGCCGTTCATTATACAGTTCATAAGAAAAAATATATTTATCTGTGCCTGGCATATACCTATATTTTCATTGTTCAATTTTATATGGGATATGTGCTGGGACTTTTCAGTATTCTCTATTTTTTCCTCTTGTTATTTTTGGATTCGGAAAAGAAAGCGGTAAAAGAGTATTTTCTATCCTGTTTACATTATTTTCTTACTGTGGCTGTTTCGATAGCTGCATCAGCGGTGGTGTGGGTGCCGGTTACGTATTTTCTTCTGCATCATTATGCCACTGACAGCACGGTATTCGCCGGTGCCGGGACGAATCCGCTGGAAATCATTAATGGGTTCTTCTGGGGTGAATTTTATGATTACTACAGCTTTCCGTATGTTTTCTGTGGTGTAATCAGCATCATTCTTTCCGTTGTATTCTTTATTATCAAAAACAATTCATTTAAAGAAAAAATAATTTACGGTGTTCTTTTACTTTTCTTTATTATGGGATGCTTCTGGTTGCCGCTTTATAAAATGCTTCATGGGTTTGATGCTCCTGATATGTGGAACTGGCGTTTTTCCTTCGTAATCAGTTTTATTGTATGTATTCTGGCATGTAAACAGATGCAAAGTATCGGGGAACATGTGAGAATTACGGCGATTGTAAGTATTTCCATGGTGGCTTTTTACATTCTGATACTGATTATGTACCGGTTAGGATTTGGGTATGATTCCAGAAACAATCTCAAGGGGCTGATAATCAATGCGATTATAGCAGGTTTTTGGTTTCTTTTTTTATTCCTGCGAAATAAGAAGAATAAGGATAAAAGTGCCGTTGTAATCTCATTACTATTACTTGCGATGACGGAAGTCGTTACAAACGGCTGCGTCCGAACCTTTAATAAGACATGGAAAACGGGTTTGACCAGTGAAAAATACTTCCGGTACTGGGAGAATGATTTGAACGATACCTTGCTGCAGGTGAAGCAAATGAATGGGAATGATGATTTCTACCGTGTTTGTGTACTTAATGATGTGATCCATAACAGCGACTCCTATTTTGGATATCACGGAATCACCGATTTTAATACGGCAGAAAATGAAAATCTCAGAAATACTTTGGGGAATCTGGGTCTTTATACATCTCCGAGACTGACCACGACTACCGGAATTACGCCTTCATTGGAAATGTTACTTGGCATTAAATATGTTATAAGAATTTATCCGGATACTAAATTGGCGGGAATCGATGCGGCTCCTCGTCTTTATGAGAATGAATGTTGTCTTCCCATTGGTTATCTTGTAAGCTCAAATGTTCTGGAAGACATAGAATGGAAGAGAAATGTTTTTGAAAATCAGAATGAACTGTTAAAAAGGATGACAGGAGTGGAAGATGTTTTTGTTTCCGTATCAAAGGAAAATGTGGATATAGAAACAAACGGTGTCGCTTTTTTTGAGGATTTTCCCACCAAACTTCTTCGGACGGAATATGGAGAAGGAAATGCCATTTTCTATGTGAGGGAAGCTCAAGGCAGAACATTCATGCAATTAGAAGTACAACTGGATGACGAAGATGGTTCAGGAATTGAAATGATTCAATCATTAAATCAGGGAAATAAACTGGATCGACATATTAATAATGAGTATGCCATTGAAATGTTTTCTTCCAGCGATGGAAATTATTATTATGGCATCCAGACAGATGAAACGTATGATAGTACTTTGCTGGTAAATAATGTCAATATTTATTGTCTCAATAATGAGAAAATGCAGCAGATTTATGGTATACTTAATGATAGTGGTTTAGTAATTGACACACTCGAGAATGGATTTGTTAAAGGCACAATTTCAGTAGTGGATGCGGATAAGAATGTCTTGTTTACTTCGATCCCGTATACTGATGGCTGGGAAGTAAGGGTTAATGGTGAAAAGACGGATGTTTCATCGGTATTGAATAATTCCTTTATAGCAGTGGAGCTGCCGGGAACGGGTGAATATATGATAGAAATGGTATATAAATGCCCAGGCTTAAAACAGGGATTAATGCTTTCTTGTTTCGGTATTAGTTTACTTTTCGCATGGATTATTGTGAGAGTATCAAAACGAAAAGGTTGTTGATTTATTCTTTTCAAAAAGGGAGGAAAATGAAATGAATAATATGAAGAGTAATAAGCTCGAAAAAACAATGGTGTTTTTTCAAAGTAATAATTTTTTAAATGCCATTCTTGAATTAACAATTAAAAGTGGATTTGAGGATTTTGCTTTTCGCATTGTTAATAAAGACTATTTAGACAAGCGTAAACTCTTTTTTGAACAACATAGCGAATTGATAGAAAAGAATATTGATTTATTGTATGATGAAAAATCAAAAAAAGTATATGAGGGGCTTATTCTATATAGAAAGTATAGGAAAAGAAAATATTTTCCGTATTATTCTGCCAAAGATCAGTATTTCCCGGAAGATGTAATTAAATTAAATGAGAATGAGATATTTGTTGACTGTGGAGCATTTGAAGGTGATACAGCACAGGAGTTCTTAAAATTAGTAAATTCAAACTATAAAAAAATAGTATGTTTTGAGCCGGATAAAAGCAATTATGAAATATTATTAGAGACATTAAAGAATTATGATAATGTGATTGCAATTAATAAAGGTGTATTTGATAAAAAACAGGTTATAAGTTTTGATTCCGGAAGAAAAGGGTCATCGACTATTTCGGAAGAGGGAAGAGTGCAAATTGAAGTTGATAAGATTGATGATATACCCGAATGCAATGACGTAACTTTTTTAAAAATGGATATCGAAGGTTCGGAACCGGAAGCGTTGATTGGAGCACAAGAAACTATTAAAAGAAATAAACCCAAATTGGCGATTTGTATATACCATAGCGATGAAGATATGATCAATATTATAGGACAGGTACATGATTTGGTTCCGGAATACAAGATATTTGTGCGTCAGCATTCAATTTATGAAACAGAAACAGTTCTTTATTGTACGCTTTAAATGATATTATGAAAAAAGCAGTTTTTTTAGATCGAGACGGAACAATTAATGTTGAAAAAAATTACTTATATAGAATCGATGATTTTGAATATTTGGAAGGTGTGAAGAATGCCTTAAAAATATTTCAGGATTTGGGATATGAGTTGGTTGTTTTATCTAATCAATCAGGAATAGCCAGAGGATACTATACTGAAAGTGATTATAGGATTCTTTCGGAATGGCTAAAGATGGATCTGGAAAAATCAGATATTTACATTACAGATCAATATTATTGTCCGCACTTACCGGGTGCCAGTATTAAAACATATTCTATAAATTGTGCTTGTAGAAAACCTAAGATAGGGATGTTTTTACAAGCGGCAGAAGAGCATAATCTTGACTTGGATGGAAGCATAGCAGTTGGAGATAAAATGCGGGATTTATCTATATGTAATACAGATATTGGGAAAAAGATGCAGGGTTATTTATTATATTCTGATAAAGAGTGTTCAATGGGTAATGTGACTTTGATTAAAGGTGGTCTGTTGGAAGTGGCGCAAAGGATACAAAGAGAAAATGAATGATTGGATTAGAGAAATTGTAAATCAAAAAAAAGATATCATTAATAGTCTTGAGAAAATAGACTATTTTGATTGTGTTGAAAAAGCAGGCGACTTAATGGTAGATGCTTTAAAGAGTAATCATAAAATACTTCTTGCAGGAAACGGAGGTTCAGCGGCGGATGCACAACACTTCGCAGGAGAGATTGTGGGAAGATTCTTAATGGATCGAGAAGCGTTGCCGGCTATTTCTTTGTGTACGGATCCTACAATAGTAACCAGTATATCAAATGATTATGGATATGATGATCTTTTTTCCAGAGAAATATCAGGTTTGGGGAATATGGGGGATGTATTTGTAGCAATCTCTACCAGCGGAAATTCTATTAATTGTATTAAGGCTATTAAAAAAGCACATGAGAAAGATATGGCGGTTATTGGTCTTCTTGGAAAAAGTGGAGGGAAGATGAAAGATATGTGTGATATTTCTCTTGTGGTACCATCTGATTCTACGCCCAGAATACAGGAAATTCATACATTTACGATTCATTTGTTATGTAAAATCATTGAGGATAAATTGTTTGGAGTGGCGGAATGAACTGGAAGGAAAAAATAACAGAAACAATTTCTACAAAATTTCAAAACCGGAATGTACTCGTTATTGGAGATTTGATGGTTGATGAGTACGTATTTGGAAAGGTTAGTAGAATATCCCCGGAAGCCCCCGTGCCCGTATTGGATTATAAAGAAAAAAAATTTGTGGCAGGTGGGGCGTGTAACGTCGCTAACAATTTGAAAACACTTGGCGCAAATGTATTTATTGCAGGTGTTGCTGCCTACGATAATCCAGGTATTTGGTTAAGGGATTATTTAGGAAAGCTTGACATTAATGTTTCGTGTATAATAGAGGAAAAGAATCGCCCTACAACACTAAAAACCCGCTTTGCAGTAAAGGGCCAACAACTTCTTAGGGTGGATTATGAAGTTACGAATTGTATTACTGAGGAAACTCAAAAAAAAATCATGAACTATGTTAATGAATCGATTGATTTTATTGATGCAATCATTATTTCTGATTATACCAAGGGCGTTTTTTATGACCCCAAATTTGTAGAGGAAATCATTTCTCTCTGCCGTAATAATCAAATATTAGTTGTAGTTGATTCTAAGAGTAAAGGTATTCAAGCTTTTGCCGGTGCAGATTTTGTTAAGCCAAATAATCTTGAACTTGAGGCTGCTGTTGGAATTATGATTACAGATGACAAATCGCTTAATATGGCGGGAGAAAAGTACTTATCATTGTCGGGAGCAAAGGCCCTTATTGTTACAAGAGGGTCAAATGGGATTTCTGTTTTTGAACCCGGATTGAATCGCGTTGATTATCCGGCAAAGAATGTTCAGGTGTTTGATGTTTGTGGAGCAGGAGATACTGTAATTAGTACTATTACGCTGGGGATGTGTTCTGGGTTGCCAATTAGTGATGCAGTTAGAATGGCAAACTTGGCAGCAGGTATAGTAATAAGTCAAGTGGGCACAGTTGCTGTTACATATAAGGAATTAATAGAGAGTATTAATGAAGAATAAAATTGTTGATTTAGCAGAACTTAAGAAGTTAGCAGTTGAATTGAAGGAAACTGGGAAAATAATAGTTTCAACTAGTGGATGTTTTGACATTCTTCATGCTGGACATGTGAACTATCTTGAAGCTGCCAAGACCAAAGGCGATGTATTAGTGCTGCTTCTGAATTCAGATTTATCTATAAAAAGAATAAAAGGTGATGAGCGTCCGATTATACCGGAAAAAGAAAGAGCAATAGTGGTAGCTGGTTTAGAATGCGTTGACTATGTTTGCTTGTTTAATGAAAATAATCCGTGTAAATTACTTGAAGTTTTTAAACCCGATTTGTTTATAAAAGGTGGTGATTATAAGGGAATACATATTCCCGAGATGGATGTTTTGGAACAATATGGTGGACATGTTGAGTATGTAGAATTTGTTGATGGATGTTCTTCCACAAATATTATAGAAAAGATAAAAAGGTTAAATAATAATGTTCTATAAAATATTACATTTGATGCTAAAAATTCCTGTTTTGCAATATATAAGATTTCTTTTTTTTTGTTTTGATGATGTCGTTCTTGGATTTATAAAAAAACCTATAAAAGAATCTGATACAAAGAAAATATTAATAGTATTCCCACTTGCACTGGGGGATGCCGTTATGATGATTGGAGCATTAGAATCTTTGATAGAGTTCTATTCGAAAAAAGGATATGAGATTACTTTGCTTTGTCAATCTTCATATGAGGAATTGTTTCGGAAATATGTGAATGATGTGATTGCAGTTGACATAAGAGGTGCAAGCGTGTCACCTAAAAAGAGAATTCTTTTTTTGAATAATTGTCGAAAGAAGTATTATGATATAATTATTGATCCTACAGGCAGTGAAGAGTGTACTCCCGGAGTGTTTGCTGTAAATGCAGCAGTAGGAGATGAGAAAATTGGAGTTCTTTCGGCTCGTATTAAAAAATATCAATTGCCAAACTCGGTGCGGAATAAAATATTTGATAGAGTTATTTATAAAGAGGAATCAAATATTCACCGCGTAAGATATTATGCTGAGGTGTTTTCTGAAATATGTGGGGAAAAGATTAATCCTAAATTGGCAAATCTTCCAATTACAAATACACTTAATTTGCCGGAAAAATACATTGTTGTATTCCCTTCTGCATCGATGCCGATAAAAAGATGGCCAGTTGAAAACTATGTAAAGATTAGTGAGAAAATAATAGAAAGCGTACCGATACCCATTGTTTTATGTGGTACTGGTATGGATGCGGATATAATAAATGTCTATAAGGGTATGCTTACCGATAATATTCGTACAATTGATTTTGTTGGAAAAACTAGTGTGATTAGTATGATTGAATTGATAGGGAAGGCATCGTTAGTACTAACAAATGATACAAGTGTATATCATATAGCGGTAGCAACAGGTCGAAAAACATGCTGTATAACAGGTGATTATAGTCATAAGATGTTTATAGATTATGAAGCAGACGGCTTGGTTTCAAAAGAAATTGTAAGAGCAGTAATGCCAAATTGGTCTTGTGCTGATTGTGAAAATCATTGCTTAAAAGTTGAGGGAGAAACATATCCTTGTGTTCTTGCAAATGATATTGATACAGTTTGGGAAAATGTATGCGCATTGTTAGGGATTAATTGATATAAAGAATGACTAGTATTTGTAATTTCGTGAGGAATAGTTGCAATTGAAGGGAAAAAGGATTCCATCGTTAAGAGAACAAGCAGTTTGGAATGCAATAGCAGGTGCTTTATGCGCCCTAGAAGCAGTGATAATGTCAATTGTGTCATCTCGGGTTTTGGGCTTAACTGCAACAGGTGAGTTGACGATAGCATTTGCCTTTGGAAATTTATTTCGAACGATTGGGCTTTGGGGGATTAGAAATTATCATCTTTCTGATTTGAGATTTGAGTATAGTTTTAACGAATATCGTAAAGCACGATATTTTAGTATAATGCTGATGCTTATTGCGATAATAGTAAATGCACTTTATTTATTGTTATCCGCCTCAACAATAGAAAAATTATTGGTTGTAATTCTAATAGAAGCGGTCTATTTGCTTGAGTGTTATGAAGATCTTATAGGTGGTGAATATCAGAGACGAGGAAGACTTGATATCGGCGCAAAACTCTTTCTTATACGTTGGAGTAGTCTCTTGCTTGTATATTCATTATCTGTTTATTTGTTTAAATCTCTTGTTTTTGCCCTTTTATTTTCTGTAGTTATCTCATCAATGCTATTTTTTATAACATTAAGCTATGGATTTGGTTTACCCAAGGATTTGGAGGATAGGAAACAGGATAGAGGATTATTATCTGATAAGCAAAAGAAATTATTGTTGACGACTTTTCCGCTTTTTCTTATTTCTTTTTTGACTTTCTTTTTAAATAATATAGCAAAATATAGTCTGGATTATTATTATGAAGAAAGTATACAGGCGTGCTTCGGATTCATTGCGTTGTCAATTTTTGCAGTTGAAATGATTAGCGGATTTTTATATCAACCAAAGTTAACAAGAATTTCACAGTTGTGGATAGAAAAGAGAATAAAAGATTTTTGGGTTGAAATAGTTAAACAGATTTTTTTAATTCTAATCATTACTATTATTTGTTTATTGGGTGGCTGGTGGATTGGAGTGCCGGTTCTTTCTTTTTTGTTTTCAACGGACTTATCACCATATAAAGTCGACCTTTTGATTAATATAATTGCAGGAGGGGCGATGTCTTATGTCATGTATGCCAGCGCTTTACTTACTATTATGAGAAAACAGAAGCTACAGCTATATATATATATTATTACTACGATTTTGGGAAGTTTGTTTATATGGGAAACTGTTAAATTGCATTGTATTAGAGGTGGATCTTTTGGCAATTTAATTGTTTTTGTTATCCAGGCAGTAGCCATGAATATAGCAGTTTTTGCAACTATAGGTCATAACAAAAAAAGTGAGTATAAATCTGAGGGGAAAGTATGAAAGTAGTTATTTTAGCAGGGGGTTACGGAACCAGAATCAGTGAGGAAAGTCAGTTTAAACCAAAGCCCATGATTGAAATTGGTGGCAAACCGATTCTCTGGCATATTATGAAAGAATACTCTCATTACGGTTTTAATGAGTTTATTGTTTGTGCAGGCTACAGACAGCATATGATTAAGGAATGGTTTGCGGGCTATTTCTTCCGTTGCAGCGATGTAACCTTTGATTATTCCCATGGAAAGAACGACGTAATGATCCATAATACCTCAATTGAGCCATGGAAAGTTACTGTAGTTGATACCGGATACAGTACCATGACTGGTGGGCGTATCAAAAGAATTGAGCCGTATGTAAAGGATGAACCCTTTTTTATGACTTATGGTGATGGCGTATGTGATGTTGATATTCAAAAACTGTTGCAATATCATCAAGCTAATGGGAAGATTGCTACATTGACAGCTGTGGTGATTGAACAACAGAAAGGAATTCTGGATGTGGCCGAAAATAATTCTGTCAGATCGTTCAGAGAAAAGAGTCTTTCCGACGGTGCATTAATTAATGCCGGATATATGGTATTTGAGCCTGAAATCTTCCAATATATCTCGGGAGATGATACAATATTAGAGCGTGAGCCGTTGGAAAAACTGGCTTCGGAAGGACAACTGATGTCCTATACTCACAGAGGATTCTGGCAGTGTATGGATAATGCCAGAGAGAAAGGAATTCTTGAGAATCTGTGGGATTCCGGAAAAGCTCCCTGGAAGAGTTGGGAAGATTAATGAAAAGGAACAGAGTATCATGAACAGATGGTCAAACGAAACGGAAGCAAAAGAAGAGATTCTTAGACTGGTGGAGCAGTACTATCATGATTTTAAAGAAACTAAGAAGCCGTTTGAACCGGGAGATCGAATCAACTATGCTTCAAGAGTTTACGATAGTGTGGAAATGACGAATCTCGTAGATTCAGCATTGGAATTCTGGCTGACAAGCGGAAGGTATACAGAAGAATTTGAGAAATCCTTTGGAGAGTATTTAGGGACAAGATATGTAAGTCTGGTAAACTCCGGTTCTTCCGCCAATTTGCTGGCATTTATGGCATTGACTTCTCCGCTTTTAAGGGAAAGACAGGTTCTGCCGGGGGATGAAATGATTACCGTGGCAGCCGGATTTCCGACAACAGTAACCCCGGCAATTCAGTACGGGGTTATTCCTGTTTTTATAGATGTTACGATTCCGCAGTATAATATGGATACATCTATGTTGGAAGAAGCACTTTCTCCGAAAACGAAATTAGTTATGGCTGCCCATACACTTGGGAATCCATTTGATTTAGAGACCGTAAAAACATTCTGTGAAAAGCATAATCTTTGGCTGATTGAGGATAACTGCGATGCTTTGGGAAGTACGTATACTTTGAACGAAAAAAAGTATTTGACCGGGACGGTCGGAGATATCGGAACATCGTCATTTTATCCTCCGCATCATATGACTATGGGCGAAGGAGGTGCGGTATATACCAATAATCCGCTTTTGCATAAGATAGTACGTTCTTTCCGGGACTGGGGAAGAGACTGCAGTTGTCCTTCCGGCCGTGATAACCTTTGCGGTCACAGATTTGACCGACAGTACGGGGAACTGCCTTTAGGATATGACCATAAATATGTTTACTCACATTTCGGGTATAATTTAAAGGCAACGGATTTACAGGCTTCTGTCGGCTGTGCACAGATTAAGAAATTTCCCGGATTTGTGGAAAGAAGAAAACATAATTTTGCAAGACTGTATGACCGGTTAAAAGATGAGAAAGAATTGATACTGCCGGAAAAATGTAAAAACTCCGATCCGAGTTGGTTTGGCTTTTTAATAACTTGTAAGGAAGGAATAGACAGAAAAAAAGTTGTATCCTATATCGAAGGAAAAGGGGTACAGACCAGAATGCTGTTTGCCGGGAATCTCATTAAACATCCTTGCTTTGATCAGATGCGCGAGCAGAACAGAGGATATCGTGTTGTCGGAGATTTAAAGAATACGGATTTCATTATGAATCAGTCGTTTTGGGTTGGAGTATATCCAGGGATGACGGATGAAATGATTGATTATATGGCACAGGTTATAAAAGAAGCCATAGTACGGTAATAATTATTTTGCTATGGAAGGGATATTAAAAATGGGAAAAATTAAACTCCTTGATTGTACATTGCGTGACGGTGCCTATATTGTAGAGTCCAATTTCGGAGAAGCTGCAATTAAGGGCATTATTAATAAACTTCAGGATGCAGGAGTAGACATTATTGAATGTGGCTGGCTGAAAGATAAGGAACATCAAAACGGAAGTTCTTTTTTTCATGTACCTGAAGATATTATTCCGTATTTTGTTGACAGAAGAGCAGGGCATGAATATGTAGCCATGATTGACTGGGATCGTTATGATTTGAGTCAGCTTCCTGAATGCGACGGAAAATCCATAGACGCCATTCGCGTTGTTTTTCCTTATGCTAAATTCCGTGAGGGTATAGAAGTCGGAAAAAAGGTGAAGGAAAAGGGATATACGCTGTATTTCCAGGCGGCCAACACTCTGGCATATTCTGATGATGATTTAAAAGAGCTGGCAAAAAAGGTTAATGCATCGGGTGCAAAAAGTCTTTCTGTTGTAGATACATTCGGGGCAATGTATGAGGAGGATTTGGACCGGATTGTTTCTGTGCTTGACAGGGAATTGAAGGAAGATGTTGCAATCGGATTTCATTCTCATAATAATCAGCAGCTTGCATTTTCCAATGCAATTCACTTTATTAAAATTCTGGAAAAGTCCCAAAGAAGCGTTGTTGTAGATTCTTCTCTTTGCGGAATGGGGCGCGGAGCCGGAAATGCGACAACGGAACTTATGGTTAATTATCTAAATCATAAGTATCAGACCGGATATGATATGAATGCAATCATGGATGCAATTGATATTTATATGAAGCATTTTGAAGAACAGTTTGCTTGGGGATATTCCACGGAATACTGCATTGCGGGAATGTACTGTTGTCATGTAAATAATATTGCGTACCTGACAAAGAACCATCGTACATCTGCGAAAGATATGAGAAACATAATTGAATCTCTTTCTCCTGATGATCGAAAGAAATACGATTATGATTTACTGGAGACAAAATACATCGAAAACCAGAACAGAAAGATTGATGATTCTGCGACGGTTAAATCGTTAAAAGATAAACTGGTCGGAAAGAAAATTGTTCTTGTCGCTCCCGGAAAATCTTCTGTCATGAATAAGGATGCGGTTGACGGCTTTATTAATGAGAACAGGGATAATGCGGTTGTAATTGCGGTCAATGCTCTTCTGGAAGAATACAGATCGGCTTATGATTATTTGTTTGTAACAAACTTTGCACGCTATGAATATGCAAAGGAAACGAAAAAAGAGCAATTCGATAAGGTAAAGAAAATTCTTTTATCCAGCGTGAAAAAGGAAGCGGAAGAAGATGAATATATTGTTGAATTTGAACGGGCAATTAAGAGGGGCTGGGATCATTTTGATAATGCGGTAATATGTTGTCTTCGCTTACTGAAACAACTTAATGTAAACGAAGTGTATATTGCCGGCTTTGATGGTTTTAAAGATACATATAACGAGAGTTACGCAGACGAGTCACTTCCTACGGTAAACCCTGGAAAGAAGTGGGAAGAATTGAATGAAGAGATTAAAGATATGTTTGATGATGTGAAGAAAGATGCTAAAGCAATGAATATTTCATTCTTGACCAACAGTTTATATCAAACAGATTAAACTGAATATAGATGTTATTTATATTATTTTGCGTGAATGATTTGGAGATACGATGAAAATTTCAGACTATATAATGGATTATTTAGCTTCTCTTGGCGTTAAAGAGGTATTTTGTGTTACAGGTGGCGGGGCAATGCATATGAATAATTCCCTTGGTCAAAGTAAAGTCCTAAAGGGTGTATTTATGCTACATGAACAGGGAGCATCTATTGCTGCAGAAAGTTATGCCCGTATTCATGAAGGATATGGAGTTTGTCTTGTAACCAGCGGTCCCGGAGGCACAAATGCAATTACCGGTTTGGTTGGTGCATATATTGATTCCATTCCTGTCATTTATATTTCCGGTCAGGCTAAGAGAGCAGATCTTGTCGGAGATCAGGGAATCCGGCAATTCGGAATACAGGAAGTCAATATTATCTCCATGGTATCGGCATATTCAAAATATGCGGTACAGATAGATAAACCGGAAATGATTCGCTATGAACTGGAAAAGGCTGCAGCAATTGCTATTAATGGAAGACCGGGACCTGTATGGCTTGATGTTCCGTTGGATATTCAGGCATCGGATGTTATTCCGGAGGAACTGGAAGGTTTTGATTCAGATTCGCTGCCTCAATATGATGCGAATGATGAGGATATCACAAAGGTAATAAACGCTTTTAACGGTTCTGAAAAACCTGTTTTGGTTTTGGGGCATGGAATCCGGCTGGGACATGCTGTTTCGGAGGCTCGTGAACTGTATAATGCTTTGAATATTCCGGTTCTGACATCGTGGAATGGTGTTGATTTAATAGAGGAAAGTCACCCGATGTATTTTGGCAGACCGGGAGCAGTCGGACAGAGAGCTGCAAATTTAATTCAGCAGGGTGCGGATATGGTTATCACAATCGGCACAAGACTAAATCTGCTGAGTACAGGATATAATTATGAGAGCTTTCTGGCCAACGGAACTCATATAATGGTTGATATTGATCCAAATGAGATGAATAAGAAGAATGTTCATCCGCAGATTAAGATTAATTGCAATGCGGGATCATTTATTCGAAAGCTGCTTAAACGGATAAATGAAATTAATCTTTCAAGGAGAGAGGACTGGATAAATCATTGTATCAGTCTGAAAGAAAAGTATCCGGTGTTTATACCGGAACAGGAGCCGAGAACCGGATTTGTCAGTACATATCATCTGGTTACGGAAATATCGGACCTGATGACGTCTGATGATATTTTTCAGTTTACCAGTTCGGGAACTTCGGTAGATATCTCGATGAAAGCATTTCAAATCAAATGGGGTCAAAGAGCTTTTCTGACGAAGGGACTTGCGGCAATGGGATATGATGTTCCGGCATCTGTCGGAAGCTGTATCGCGTCCGGTGGAAAGAGAACCGTTTGCATTACCGGTGACGGTAGTATTGCCATGAATATGCAGGAACTGGAAGTAATAAAAAGACTGAATCTTCCGATTAAAATATTTGTAGTGGATAATAGCGGATACAGTATGATTTATCAGTCGCAGAACGGTAATTTTAACGGACATCTGACGGGATGTACAAAGGAAAACGGTCTTTCCCTGCCGGATATGGCTAAAATTGCAGAGGCATTTGGTATTAAGTCTTTGCACATTGAATCGGAACGGGAATTAAAAGATACAGTAAAGACGGCACTGGATTATGAAGGACCTGTTGTTTGTACGGTAAAAGCAGACATTACACAGAAAATTTTGCCGAAACAGGTTAATTATATGAGACCGGATGGTCAAATGGCAAGCAGACCGCTTGAAGATATGGCGCCTTTATTATCAGAAGAAGAATTAAATGCTGCATTGAATTGTTGATATCTAAGATAAAATTAAGATATAGGAAAATACTGTGATGAAAAAAATTAGTGTAATGATTCCTTGTTATAATGAGGTGGAGAATGTTATTCCGATTAGTCAAGCTGTTTTGGAAGTAATTGTGAAAGATTTATCGGAATATGATTATGAAATAGTTTTTATTGATAATGCATCTATAGATGGAACACGTGATAAGATTCGTTACCTTTGTGCACATAATCCTAAAATAAAGGCTATTTTCAATGTTACAAATTTTGGACAGTTTAATTCTCCGTTTCATGGGATGTGTCAATGCACGGGGGATTGCGTTATCACTATGTGTTGCGACTTTCAGGATCCGCCGGAAATGATTCCAGAGTTTGTTGAAAAATGGGAAGAAGGACATAAGGTTGTCAGCGGAATCAAGACATCCAGCAAGGAATCGCCGATTGTTTATTTGCTCAGAACCATTTATTATAAGATGATTAAAAGTATGTCATCCGTAAAGATGATTGAACATTTTACCGGGTTTGGCTTATATGATAAGACATTTGTTGCACTGCTTCGTGAACTGGATGATCCAATTCCTTTTATTCGTGGCATTGTTGCTGAATATGGTGAGGGTTTTAATATGACCCAGATTGAATATGAGCAACCGAAAAGAAGGGCCGGAAAGACACACAATAATTTCTATACTCTTTATGATGCCGCAATGCTTTCCTTTACATCATATACAAAGGTTGGGCTTAGAATCGCTACTTTTTTCGGGGTGGGTTGTTCCTTTGCCAGTATCATTATCGGACTTGTTTATCTGGTATTAAAGTTGTTGAATTGGAATAATTTTGATGCCGGTACAGCGCCTGTGGTAATCGGTGTATTCCTGCTTGGCGGATTACAGTTGTTTTTTATCGGTTTAATAGGAGAATATATTTTAAATATTAATACTCGTGTAATCCATAGACCGATTGTGGTGGAAGAAGAACGAATTAATTTTGAAAAGAATCCGGAAGATAAATAAGGAATAATATGAGAGTTATAATAACCGGTCCGACAGGGGCTATTGGACATGCACTAATTGAAAAATGTCTTTCAAATGGCGATGAGATACTGGCTGTTTGCAGGAAGGGGTCAAAAAGGATATCCTCCTTGCCGAATAGTCATTTATTACATATATTGGAACTAAGTCTGGATGATTACGAAGCATTTATGCAGATGGATTTAAGCGGAATCGGTAGATATGATGTTTTGTTCCATTTTGCATGGAACGGGACAACCGGCCAGGAACGGAATAATACGGATTTACAAGCGTTAAATGTTCAGTATTCATTGGATGCAGTCAAACTTGCCTCGAAATTAGGATGTCATACCTTTATTGGAGCCGGATCGCAGGCAGAGTACGGAAGGGTGGAAGGTATTTTGAAGCCGGATACTCCTGCTTTTCCGGAGAATGGCTATGGAATCGCTAAATTGTGTGCGGGGCAGTTGACAAGGATTCTTTGTGAGCAGATGGGGATAAAGCATATCTGGACCAGAATCCTAAGCGTTTATGGCCCGTATGATGGTGAAAAAAGCATGATAATCTCCTCGCTTCGTAAAATGCTGAGAGGGGAAATGGTTTCCTTTACCAAAGGGGAACAGGAATGGGATTATCTGTATAGCTCAGATGCTGCAGAAGCCATGTATTTACTTGCTGAAAAGGGGATTCATGGGAAGATATATGTTTTGGGAAGCGGAAAAGCCAGGGAATTAAAAGATTATATTTATATGATGAAAACGGCTGCTTCCTCAAATTCTGTTATTAGATTGGGAGATATACCGTATTCGGACAAGCAGGTAATGTATCTCTGCGGCGATATTTCTGATTTGAAAGAAGATGTTGGTTTTGAACCGAAAATTGAATTTGAAGAAGGTATCCACAATACAATCAGATATTTAAAAAAACGATAGAAGACAATGCTTACATTGGATATGTACGTTTTTAAGGATTATTGATGCTGCCTTTTGTGGATAATATATATAATATTTTGCTGCCGACTGTATAAAATTAACAATTTTTTGTTTGATTTTTTGAATTAATATTTTTTTCTTGCCCGTTATCTTTTGATTTGTTATAATCAGTTTAATTGGATACTTGGGTTTTTTATGCCCGTGAGAGGATGTAATGTCAGATTTAATATTCTTGGAAACAAGTGCAAAAGTATTGTTTTTTGTATTTTTATTCTTGTTTGGAATAGTGGTAGGAAGTTTTCTAAATGTACTGATTTTTCGAATTCC
>Ga0247608_10003104_pt1 | contig 19766 bp, 19 predicted proteins | sample 176DNAGHGlowgp2_FD_193490 | JGI IMG/M metagenome (GOLD analysis project Ga0247608, IMG submission 193490) | Sheep rumen microbial communities from Palmerston North, Manawatu-Wanganui, New Zealand - 1766 DNA GHGlow gp2 | ecosystem: Host-associated > Mammals > Digestive system > Stomach > Rumen ...
TGTGGGCAGTTTTAGCTTGGTTTTTTGGAATACCTACAAGTGAAAGCCATGCTTTAATTGCTGGAGTTTCAGGAGCTGCAATTGCAATTCAAAGAGGAATATCGGGAATAAACTTTGTAGAATGGAAAAAAGTGTTATATGGATTAGTTTTGTCAGCTGTTTTAGGATTTGCATTTGGATATTTTATTACAAAACTAATTGAAAGAATATTTAAGAATTTTGATAGAAGAAAAACACTACCATTTTTCAAAAGATTTCAAGTTTTTAGTGGTGGAGCAATGGCATTTATGCATGGTGCACAAGATGGACAAAAATTCATAGGAATTTTTTTGCTTGTTGTATCACTTGCAAATGGAGTTACTAATGCTCGGAAGTTTTGAAGTTCCAATATGGTTAATGTTATTATGTTCTGCAACTATGACTTTGGGAACATCAATTGGTGGATATAAAATAATAAAAACAGTAGGTTTAAAAATGGTAAAACTTGAGACATATCAAGGAGCATCAGCAGATTTAGCTGGAGCACTATGCCTACTTTTTTCAACAATATTTGGAATTCCAGTAAGTACAACTCAGGTGAAAACAACTGCTATTATGGGAGTAGGAGCATCAAGAAACATTAAAAGTGTTAATTGGAAAATAGTTAAAAACATGTTTCTTGCATGGATAATTACTTTTCCAGCATGTGGAGTTTTAGGTTATTTAATGACTTTAGGGTTTTTAAAGATTTTTATTTAAAAGTAATATAAAATTATAGGTATAGTTAGATAATATATATTAATGAATTGATAAGTTCGACCTTTGTAGAAGTCATTTTTTTGCTAATTATGATTAATATATTTAGTTTTGGCACATAGCTAAGACAACTTGGAGAACGGAAGAAATTGTGTTATCTAACTGTGAATACTAAGAATATGTGAGGTTTGTATGAAAAAGAAAGAATTAAATTATTATGATGAATTTATAAAGAATGTAGAAATATGTTGTGAAATTTCAAATATTTTAAAGCAACATATAGATAATTTTCAAAATGAAGATCCAAAAGAAACTGAAGAAATGGTTCATAAATTAGAAAATGATGCAGACTTAAATTTGCACAATATAAAGAATTATCTTGTAAAAGATTTTTTACCACCTATTGATAGAGAAGACATAATATTATTATCTAATAAAATTGATAATGCAGTAGATGATTTAGATGAAATAATAATAGATCTTAATATTTATAATATTAATGAATTAAGAAATGATTTCAAAGACTTTGCTAACCTTATTTGTCAAATGAGTGCAAAATTAAGAGAGGTTATGAATAATTTTAAAGACAAAAAAAAGTATGATCAAACCAAAGCTTTAATAATTGAAATAAATGGATTAGAAGAACAAGGTGATAGATTATATGAAAATGCAATAAAAAATCTATATAATACAGAACAAAATCCTATAGAAATTTTGAAATGGAACAACATTTATGGAACTTTAGAAGATGCAATAGATTCCTTTGAGGGGGTTGCAGATTACGTAGAAGAAATTCTCATGAAAGGATAAACGCGGCCCTTGCCTTTTGAAACAACTTTGCCTTGCAATACTCGTTTTTGATTTGTTTAATGATATTACTATATAGTTTACGCTTTTTGCGTAAGATTTTGCTTTGCCAAAGTTTAATTCTTTTCTAAACCATAAAGAAAAGTATATATTTATTAATATATAAATAGTAAAGTTTTATAAGAAAGAGATGGTATTAATGAATAAGAAGAATGCTGAAAAGAGAATCAACGAGCTTGTTGAGAAAACTACATATTATGCAAAAAAATATTATGAAGAAGATAATCCTGAAATAAGCGATTTCGAATATGATATGTTGATGCTTGAGCTAAGAGATTTAGAAAGGCAATTTCCAGACTTAATAAAAAAAGAATCATATACTCAGCATGTTGGAGGAAATGTTAAAACAGGTTTTAACAAGGTTGAACATGAAATTCCTCTTTTAAGTATGCAAGATATTTTTAGTTTAGAGGAAATTGAGGAATATGTAAAAAAAATACAAAAACAAGCAACAGAAGCAAATATAGAAAACCAAAGTTTTGTGGTTGAAACAAAAATTGACGGTTTAACAGCATCTTTAGAATATAAAAATGGAGTATTTGTTAGGGGCTCAACAAGAGGAAATGGAATTGTAGGAGAAGATGTTACTGAAAATTTAAAAACAATCAAAAATATTCCGAAAAAACTCACAGAAAATGTTAATATAACTGTTCGTGGAGAAGTTTTTATTAGTTCAAAAGATTTTGAAGAAATGAATTTAAAAAGAGAAGAAGAAGGACTAGAGACTTTTGCAAATGCTCGTAATGCTGCAGCAGGTTCACTAAGACAGCTAGATAGTAATATAACAAAAACAAGACCATTAGATATTTATGTATATAATATTCAAAAAATTGAGGGAAAAGAAATACATTCACATTATGAAGCACTAAATTATATGCAAAAATTGGGATTTAATGTAAATCCTATAAAAACATTATGTAATAATTCAGAAGAAGTGATTAAAGCAATTGAAGAAATTGGAAATAAAAGAAATTCACTTACATTTGGAATAGATGGTGCAGTTATAAAAGTTGATGACTTACAATTTAGAGAAAAATTAGGTACAACCGCAAAAAATCCAAGATGGCAAATAGCATATAAATATCCACCAGAGCAAAAAGAAACAAAATTAACAGATATAGTTTGCAATGTTGGAAGAACTGGAGTTATAACACCACTTGCAATATTAGAACCAGTGCAAGTTGCAGGCTCAACAATTTCAAAAACAACTTTGCACAATGAAGATTTTATTAAAGAAAAAGAATTAAAAATAGGAGATACTGTTGTAATTCAAAAAGCAGGAGATGTAATTCCTGAGATTGTAAAAGTTCTAAAAGAAAAAAGAACAGGAGAAGAAAAAGTATTTAAAATGCCAGACAAATGTCCTGTATGTGGAGCAAAAACAGTAAGATATGAAGGGGAAGCAGCTATTAGATGTACAGGAACAGAGTGCCCAGCAAAACTATATAGAAATTTAGTTCATTTCGTATCAAGAGAAGCTATGAATATAGATGGACTTGGTGAAAATATAATAGATCAATTACTAAATAATAAATTAATTTCAAATATAGCAGACATATATAAATTATCTTTTGAAGATATTGCATCTTTAAAAAAGAATGGAACAAAATTTGCAAGTAATTTAATAAATGCAATAGAAAATAGCAAGAATAATGATTTATATAGGTTGCTTACAGCACTTGGAATAAATCATATAGGAGCTAAAGCTTCAAAAATTCTAGCAAAAAAATATAAAACAATAGACAATTTATCAAATGCGAGTTTTGAAGAATTATCAGAAATAGCTGATATTGGACCAATAATGGCTAAAAGTATTGTTGATTTTTTTGAAGAAGATCAAACTAAAGATTTGATTGAAAAATTAAAACAAGCAGGAGTAAATACTAAAAGTTTAGAACAAGAGGAACAAGATCAAAAATTTGAAGGATTAACATTTGTATTAACAGGAAGTTTAGAAAAGTATACAAGACAAGAAGCAACAGACATAATTGAAAAATTTGGCGGAAAAGTATCTGGTTCAGTATCTAAAAAGACAAATTACTTATTGGCAGGAGAAGATGCTGGAAGCAAATTAACAAAAGCCCAAAGTTTGGGTGTTAAAATAATATCTGAAGAAGAGTTTGAAAAGATGATATAATTTTTCATTTGGGGACGGTCCTTTTTTGAAAATTTTTTCATTTTGGGACAGGTCTTTTGTGAAAAATGGAAAAAAGGAGAATTTATGAAAGATTACACTTTTGAAATGATGTATGAAGATTTAAGAATTGGATATCAAATATATTATACATATGTAAAAAATAGATATTTACTATTTAAAACAGCAAATAATTGCTATACTCAAAAGCTGATTTCTAACAATGATAAAAATCCACATCCAAAACAAACTATGCTCACATTAAAAAGAGTAAAAGAAATATTTCCGTTTATGGAGGATATTGAGTATAGAGTAAGTGTTTCAGATGTGGAAAATGTATAGTTATAGTAGATTTACTTTTTCTTGATAATATCAAATCTGATAATAGATATTATATTTATTATTGTAAAAATCGTACAACCTATTGCTCCAGCATATTGACCAAAATGAACCAAGTATGGTATCCAAACTATTACAGATAGCAGATTTAATAGCCTTAAAGTGAAGTCTTTGAAAATAAGAGCAAGAGGAAAGAATATAGCAGCAAGTAAAGGTAAAATATCCCATAATGAGCTAAATGTTATAGCCAAAATACAGCATGGAATAAATACATATAAAACTATTAACCATATAGGATATTTGAAATCTTTCTTATCTAAGAAGAAATTAATAATTGATTCAATAACAAATATAATTTGTACAATCATTCCAGCAGTAGCATGCAAAAGACCTAGTGCTAAAGCAACGCAAATATTTCCAGATATAAAAAACAAAAGAGTTTTGCTTTTATTTTTTAAATTTATACCTATTGCATTTAGTAGTGTTCCAAATGCATTTATCACTTGTGAAACAATCTGAATAGGACTCATAGCTTTATTACCTCTTTTTCAAGTTTTATGTATTTTATCATAGATTAATAAAGGTTGCAAGTGTAATGTGCTTTAGTAATAGAACAACAAGTTATTGAAAATTGTAATATATCTAAAGAGGATATAAATAATAAAAATATTGAAAAATACATTTTTAATTTAAGAAACTATAAAATATTGTAATTCTAAAAATGAATTGAAAGGTAGTTATTTATGGAAAAATACATAAAAATTGGAATAGGTGTAATAGTTTTAGATGGAAACAAAATTTTATTAGGACATAGAGCCAAAGATAGAAAAGATACTGGTGGAATATATGAAGTGGATTGCTGGACGATACCAGGAGGAAAACAACAATATAGTGAAACATTTTTTGATGGAGCGAAACGTGAAGTAAAAGAAGAAACTAATTTAGATATTGATGAGCTAGAATTGCTTGGTGCAGCAGATGATATTCAGCCAGATAGGCATTATATATCAATGCATATTATTGCAAACAAGTATAGTGGTGAATTAAAAGTTATGGAACCTACAAAAGAAGATGAATGGAAATGGTTTGACTTAGATAACCTACCAGAAAAAATATATTCACCATCAAAAAAATTTATAGAAGCATATTTAAAAAGTAGAGTTTTATAGTAAAGATATTAAGTTAAAAAAGTTATATAAAAATGGATATAATTTATAGGCAAATAAATTATAAGGCTTATCAAAAAAATTGCAAATATAAAGATTTAAGGAGAAACAATATGTTAGAAGAAATTAATAAAATAGAAAATTTACTTAAAAATACAAAATTTGCTACAGTTGCTACTTCTAGTAAAAATGGTATCGTATCAACTGCTCAGATGTGTATAGTCAATAAAGGGCTTACAGTATATTTTCAGACAGACAAGACATTCGAAAAAATAAGAAACATAAGGGAAAATAATAATATTGCATTTAACATTGGTGCTTATAATTTTAAAGCAAAGGCGAAGATAATAGGAAAACCATCTGAAAACAAAGAATTTATAAATTTGATTAAGCAAAAACATTTTCAAACATACAAAAGTTATACATTATTAGAAAATGAAGTTTTAATAAAAGCTGAAATAACAGAATGTAAGATTTGGGGAATAAATCCTAAATTAAATATTCATGAACAAGAAACAATACAAATTCTTGACTTTATTAATAATACTAAAAAGGTAATAATATGTGATAAAATGTAAAAATGTGTTATAAAACGAAAATTTTAAAAATGAAAAAATACAAGTGGAGTTACGGAAAAATTGGAGGAAAACTAATTTAAATGATAGTATATAATAAAGAAAAGGTGAAAAATATACAAACTACATTATATGATGAGTTATATGTAATATCAGATTTTGATGGAACTTTAACTAAAGGGGCTGATAACAGTTCTTGGGCAAGTATTTTTAAAAATCCAAATGTATCAGATGAATTTGTACAAGAATGTGTAAAAACATTCAATTATTACCATAAATTTGAGATAGACAATGATATTTCAACAAAAGAAAAAATTGAATTAATGAAAAAATGGTATCAGAAAAACATAAAAATATTGAAACAATTTAATATTACAAGAGATACGATTATTGAATCTGCAAAATATTTATCTTTTAGATATGGAACAAAAGATTTTCTAAAAGATATGTACGAAAATAGAATTCCTGTGGTAATTGTTTCTGCAGGTGTAGGAGATATTATTGAACAAGTTTTAATAAATGAAAAATCAAATTACGATAATATTTATATTTACTCTAATTTCTTTAAATATGAAAATAATAAAATAATTGGAATTAGAGATAATAATTTCATACATCCGTTAAATAAAAATGAAATAATAATATCAAATGATCTTAAATCAATAATTTTAAACAGAAAAAAGATATTGCTTTTAGGAAATAATTTATATGATTCTGGTATGGCTAATAGTGAGAATAATATATTTAGAGTGGGATTTTTAGATAAAAATGTAGAAGAGAGAATTGAAGAATATAAAGCATTTTATGATATAGTTTGTACAGGAAATTCATCATTTTTTGATTTAAAGGAATTATTAAATAAAAAATAAAGAAAGACAAATTACAAATAGAATATAAAGTGTAATCAGCAGTATTAGTATAGTACTGCTGATTATATATTGTAAAATATAAATTGAAAACTAATTAATTATCTTGATTTTTCATTCCTTTTTTTAAATCATATCTAAAAATCGCAACAACAGTTGAGATAAAAACAAAAGCAGAAGAAATAGAAGCTGTATATGCACCTATGATGAAATCATAAATAGTCCACAACAAAGATTGTATAAAGTTTAATCCTCTAATTTTTTTCATATTTTTTGATGATACTATTAATGCATATGTAATACCACAAACTATTGCCATTATGCCAACTAATCTTTTACATGTTGCAATACCACTAATTAATGTAACAGCAACAAATACGCATGTAAGCCATTTGGGAATATCAATTTTCTTTTTTGCATAAACAAAAGCAATTATAGTAATAACTAATCCGATAATTTGTGTTGTAGTACCAGCATATTCAGTAAGAAGTGCAAAATTAATAGCATATAATATTTTAACTAAAATATTTAAGATTAAAAATAAATCCTTTTTCTCTTTTACTTGAATTGCTAGTATCATTATTATTGAAGCAATTAATCCAATTATTTGAGCAGGCTGTGTTAAAAAAGTCATAATTTGTACTCCTTTTATTATATTTCAAGATTATTTTATAAAAAAAACATTTGCTTGTCAATAAAAAAGAAAGAAATAATATAATACAATTGAATAGAAACAATAATTGTGATAATATTAATAAAAAAAAGAAAGGGTGATTTTATGAGAAAAAGTATTAAAACAACAGAAGCTATATTTCCAATGCCTGTTTTAATGATTGCAACTTATAATGAAGATGGAAGTATTGATGTAATGAATGCAGCATGGGGGATGATGATTGATAGGAATACAGTAGCATTAAATTTAACAGAAACACATAAAACTGTTAAAAATATTAAAAACAGAAAAGCATTTACAGTTAGTATTGCAGATAGTAACCATGTTATAGAAGCTGATTATTTTGGAATTGTATCAGGAAATAATACACCAAATAAATTCGAAAATAGTGGTTTAACAGCAACTAAATCAGAAAATGTTGATGCTCCAATTATAAATGAATTTCCAATTTGTCTTGAATGTGAATTTATAGAATATCAAGATGACCAATATGGTGCAGGAGTTATTGGTAAAGTTGTAAATGTAACTGCTGATGAAAAAGTTATGAATGGAGAAAAGGTCGATATAAACCTAGTAAATGCAATTGCATTTGATCCATATACTCATGGATACTATAAAGTTAATGAAAGAGTTGGAGAAGCATTTAAAGATGGATTGAAGATTAAAAAAGATAACTAATCATTAATTTAGTAAATCCATTTATGTGAAAGGAAAAATGAAAATGGATTTAGAAGAAATATATAATAAAAAGCACAAACAAGGGATTGATAGTATTATTAATGGGAATGAGTTTTTAGATGAATATTTAAATAATAATGATGATACAAGAAAAGGAATTCATTTATTAATAAGACCATCAGAAAAAGTAATCAAAAGTATTCAAAACAAAGCAAGAGAATTACAACATATTGATTCTAATTTATATATATATAGTCCAGAGTGCATGCATTTTACTTTATTTAGTTATATTAATCAAACAAAGAATTTCATATATAAAAAAGAACAAAAGGAACTATACCAAAGATTGAGCAAAGAAATAATAAGTAATTTTAAAAAATTTACAATAAGTTGTAAGGGTTTAATGTTGACTGATAGAACTATTCTGGTTAAAGGGTATCCAGAAAGAACAATGAATGACATCAGGAAAAAAATACGCGAAACTTTATATAAAAACAATATCAGTTATACAGAATTATATAAAGATGATATATGTCATTTAAGTTTAGTAAGGTTTAAAAATAAAATAGCTAATAGAGAAAAATTAATTAAATTTGTTACAGATAACTATGATTATAATTTTGGATTGTTTGATGTTTCAGAAGTAGAACTTATTTGTCATGATTGGTATGATACTAAAAGAGATATCTTTGATAGAATTAAGCTATTAACATAGCACCATGAAAAAATGAAAAATGAACATTACTAAAAACATGTGAAAAAATGGACAACTACTAAAAACAAGAATACATATGTATTTGGAAGGTGTCTCCAAAATGATAAATAAACTATAGGAGGATAATAAGTTGGTTAATATTGGAATAATAGGAACAGGAGTAGGTATAAGAACATATTTATATACATTTAATCAAATGGAAAATGCAAATGTTATTGCTATAAGTGGAAGTTCAAAAGAAAGAACAGAAGAATTTGCTAAAGAATATAAAATAAAGTTAGCTTGTAAAGATTACAAAGAACTTATAGATTTAAAAGATATAGATTTAGTGTGTATTACAGCACCAAATAAATATCATTATGAATATGCTAAATATTGTATAAAAGCGGGAAAAAATATGATATTAGAAAAACCTGCAACTCTTATAATCGACCAAGCATACGAACTAAACCAACTTATAAAAAATAGTAATAAAATTATTATTATAAATCATCAATTAAGATTTAATCCATATTTAGCAAAAGTCAAAGAAATCATCGAACAAGGCACACTTGGAAGATTATACTATATTAAAATACATCAACAAAGTACTGGATTTTCAAATAAAGATATGAAATGGACATGGAGCTTGGAAGATGAAGAAGGTGGCGGTGTTAGGCTTGCAATGGGAAGCCACCTGGTTGATTTGGTAAGATTCTGGCTAGGTAAAGATATATTAACTGTACAAGGGAACATGGATGTAGTTATACCAAAAAGAAAGTATTATGATGGAAAAATAAAAGATGTAACAGCATGCTCATTTTTTAGTTCTAATATAAATTTTCAAGATAATATTACAGTAAATCTATCCGCTACATGTAGTGCTATAGGGAAAAATGAGTTTAATTTTTCAATATATGGAGAAAAAGGAGAATTACATTTTGACTTGGAGAACAAATTAATAGGTTATTTTCTAGATGACAAAGGAAAAGAACAAATAATTCAAGTAGATGGTGTAACACAGGAAGAAAAAGATAATAATATTTCGATATTTAAAGGTTCTTTTATATATTATGCAAAACAAATATTATCTGCTGTAGAGAATAATGATATTAAATTACTTGAGAAAGCATCTAATATAGAAGATGCAATAGAAAATCAAAAGATTTTAGATGCAATAAAAGAATCTGCAATAACAGGAAAAATAATTGAGCTTAATAAAGGATATTCATGCAATGCAAAGGGGTAAAGCTATCATAAGAAATGGAGGACAAAAATGATTTGTGATATTAAAAAAGTAAAAATATGAGTTCCAATTCCTATAGATAATGTTGAAGAGGTAAGAAATGCAGTATTTCAAGCTGGAGCAGGGAATATAGGAAATTATACACATTGTTCTGGAACAACAAAATGTATAGGAACATTTAAACCAAATGATAAAGCTAATCCGTATATTGGAGAAAAGAACAAAATTGAATATGTTGAAGAAGAAAAATTAGAATTTGTTTGTGATGTAAATGATGTTAAACGTGTTATTTCAAAATTAAAGGAAGTACATCCTTATGAAGAAATAGGATTAGAGATTATTCCTTTATTGGATGAAGAAAGTTTTGAATAAGATAATACAGTACAAAAATAAATAAATAACATTTTTATGTGTTTTGAAGAAAACAACACTATAATGTCTAAAGTTGCTAATTATTTAAATTTTCAATATAGTGGGATAAGCGATGTAGAAGAAAAAAAGATTTTATCATATAAGAGAAGTATTTAAATATTAAAAAGGAAATCGTTATTTATTATATAATCAATTACTTTATTTTTCTATTTAATTGAATTCAAAAAATACTATCTATTTGTTATCCTAATAATGTAGGTCATCTCATTTTTGTCGAATAATGTCGAACGAAAAAACAACAAAATTAAAGAAAAACATTGACACTTACAAACAATTGTTTTATAATGATTGCAAAATAAAAAACAATAAGAAATGGAGATGATATTATTGAAACAAATGGAAAAAAATAATAAATCATTTGAAGATATTAAGCATATTGATGAAAATGGTGCTGAATCTTGGTATGCTAGGGAGCTACAAAGTGTGTTAGATTATAAAGAGTGGAGAAAATTTGAAGGCGTAATAAAAAAAGCAGAAATATCTTGCAAAAATAGTGGAATTGATAGCTTTGACCATTTTGTCGGCATCGACAAAATGGTTCAAATAGGCTCTGGTGCTGAAAAAAGAGTTAAGGACTATAAATTAACTAGATATGCTTGCTATTTAATAGCACAAAATGGAGATAGCAGAAAAAAAGTAATTGCTCTTGCTCAAACTTATTTTGCAGTTCAAACAAGAAAACAAGAAATTACAGAAAAAGAATACAGTATGCTAACAGAAGATGAAAAAAGATTTTATCAAAGAAATTTAACGAAAAAAGGAAACTATTCACTTAATCAAACAGCAAAAAAAGCAGGAGTTAAAAATTTTGATCAATTTCACAATAGCGGTTATAAAGGTCTATATAATGGTGAAACTGCCGATGATATTGCCAAAAGAAAAGGATTAAGATATAGAGAAGATATTTTAGATAATATGGGAAGTGAAGAACTTGCAGCCAATTTATTTCGCATAACACAAACTGAGTCAAGATTAAAAAAAGACAATATTCAAGGCGAGAAAGAAGCTAATGAAACACATTATGATGTTGGTAAAAAAGTTAGAAAAGCAATTGCTGATATTGGTGGAACTATGCCTGAAGATTTACCTACACCCAAGAAAAGCTTAAAACAATTAGAAAAAGAAAATAGCAAAAGATTAAAAAGGCATAATAAATAAGAGCATAATTTTAAGGTCACAGTTTGTGACCAGTTCGGAAAAAAAAGAAGATATGGAATACTGACATCAAGAAGCTAATATAGTTTTAAATAAAATAGGAGAAAAAATGATATACTTAAAGGTATTTAAATTATGCAATAGCAGAAGTTCAAATATATATCCTTATAATATACTAAAAAATAAGGAGCCAGATATATTTTTATTTGATAATATAACTGTTTTATATGGGAATAATGGTTCAGGAAAATCAACTATATTAAATATAATTGCACATAAATTAAATTTAAAAGGAAAAGAAAGGAACAATCCAGAAATTATTGGAACAGTACCATATTTTGAAGATTTTGTTTTAAAATGCAAATATGAATTAGGTGAAACTGAAAATGGTAAGAAAATTAATAAAATACCAGAAAATAGCAGATATATAAAAAGTGAAGAAATACTCTATGAAATAAGAAAAATTGAGCAAGATAATGTATTACAAGAAAGTATTAATGCAAACTTAGCAAGAGAAATAGGAGTAGAAAAAACAAAAGAGTTTATGCAGACAGGTGAAGGACAAGCTCAATTTGAAAGATTTCAATTTGCACAAGAAAAATATTCTAATGGAGAAACAACAATGCAAATTTTAGAGGATGTTTTGGAGCCTGATAGACTATATTTGCTTGATGAACCAGAAGTTTCATTATCTCCTCAAAATCAAGTAAAACTTGCAGAAGAAATAAACAAAATGGCCAGATACTTAGGAATTCAATTTATAATAGCAACACATTCTCCGTTTATGTTAGGCATTTTAAATGCTAAAATATATAATTTAGATACACAAAATTTTAAAGTACAAAAGTGGACAGAACTTGAAAATGTAAGATATTTTTATGATTTTTTTAAAAATAGGGAAAATGAGTTTATTTAAAAAGCAATTTACATAATTTGACTTTTTAATAAAATACTGTTATAATTAAAATGTAGTAATTCAATTAGTCCATTCGCGTTTTACTACCATATAAACGAAAAAGTTTAAAGGAATAATGAAGAGTCTTTAGAATCTCCTCATGAATGGCAAATAAAACACATTTAAATTGTGGTTTTTGCTATTTGTGAAAGGGGGTTATTTTTTTTATACTCTAGGAAAGTCATCGTTGAAAACGATGAACTTGACGTAGAGGAGAAATATGGCGGAATTTAGATTTTGTAGCATTTTTAATGCATACAAAATCTTAGTTTCGGTTTTTTATATAAAAATCACAGCATAAATTGTGTAAGAATGGAGGAAAATATGAAATTATTCAAAGAAGTATTAAAAAATAATCTGAAAATGATAGTATTCTATGTAACTATAGGTGTTATGATAAACTTTATAAATTTATATAGTATTACATATTATCAAAAAATATTGGATGCATTCCAATATCAAACACTTACACTTATTCCAATAGTAACTTATGGAGTTTTATTAATTATTTCAACTGTTTTGGGTTATGTAGAAAATTATCCAGATCAACAAGTAAAGAACAAATTGTATTTGGATTTTAAATTACAGGCATTAAGAAAAATGACATCAATAGATTATTTAGAATATCAAAAAATAGGAACTGGAAGACTGACTCAAAAAGTAGAAAATGGAGCAAGTGCCTCAAGAGATGTTTTGATTAATTTTTGGCTAAAACTATTCAGGTATTTATTACCTACAGCAATATTTAGCTTAATATTTATTTTTAACGTTAAACATGAATATGTATGGTTTGTATTTTTAGGATACATAATTGTAATTATTGTATCAAATTTAATTCTTAGAAAATTATACATATTGAAAGAAAACATATTGTTAAATCAAGAAATGCTAAATAAACATTTAGTTCGAGGTTTTATGGAATTGGTTATTTTTAGAACTAATAAAAAATATGACACGGAAATAAAGATAACTAAAGATGGAATTAAAAATATTGTTGATAGTAAAACAAAAATAAAACTTGTTCACGAAATATTTTTTTCAATATTTGCATTGATTGTAAATATTCTAAAAGTAATTGTTTTAGGATATGCCGTATTAAGATCTAATTTATCTGTTGGTGCAATAGTAACAGTGATTTCTTTATTAGGAAAAGCATATGAGCCAATTGCAATTTTTAATGTTGAATATGTTGATTACAAGCTAAATAGAGTAACAGTTAAAAAATATATTGATTTTCTAGATTCAAAAGATGACCAATCATTAATCAATGGAAAAGTTTTAAAAGGAATAACAGGTAACATTGAATTTAAAAATGTATCATATTCATATAATAATTTAGAAAATGTAATTGAAAACTTATCGTTTAAAATTGATGCAAATTCATCTATTGCCTTAGTTGGTGAAAGTGGTGCAGGGAAATCAACAATTATCAAATTAATAATGGGACTTATTAAATATAAAAGTGGTAAAATACTAATAGATGAGGAAGAATTATCAAATTTAAACTTAAATTCTTTATATGACAACATTACATATGTATCCCAAGAAGCACCTATTTTTGATGGATCATTAAGAGAAAACTTAATATTTGATAAAAAAATAAATGATGAACAAATACTAAAAGTATTAAAACTAGTATGTTTAGATAGATTTTATGAAAGACTTGAAAATGGTTTGGATACTGAACTAGGAGAAAAAGGAATAAGAATCTCTGGAGGAGAAAGACAGAGGGTTGCTCTTGCAAGATTGTTTTTTGATGACTCAAAAATAATAATACTTGATGAAGCGACAAGTGCCATGGACAATATAACAGAAAAAATGATAATGAAAAACATCATTGGACAGTTAAAAAACAAAACTTTAATTATTATTGCCCATCGATTAGAAACAATAAAAGATGTTGATACTATTTATGTTTTATCAAATGGAGCTATTAAAGAACATGGAAAATATGAAAAATTACTTACTAAAAATGGATATTTTACAAAATTATATAGGTCAACTGAATAAGGTGAAAATTGGTAAATTGGGACCGGGTATTTTTTTTACATGTACAAAAATTACCTGGTCCCAATTTACCAAAAGATTGAAGAGGCTACTTCAAAATGGAGTAGCTTTTATATTGTTTAAAAATAAAAAATGTGATAAAATATGAAATAATAAATTTTTATAATAATGTAACAATATGCATTAATAGCTGATTTTTAAATTTTGTTCAAATTAAATAGGAGTAAGTATGAATAAAAAGAAAACCAATTTTTTAGTAGCTATATTAAATCTAACAGAAATTATATCCATTTTAGTATTACACTTTGGGACAAATTATCTATTATCAGGGATGATGTCAAGTGAGAATGGTATGACATCAATATATAATAGCTTTATTAGCGAGACACTATTAAACAAGATAGATATGATTTTAATATTAATTCATAGTGTAGTAGGTGTAATAAACATTATATGTGCTATTCAAAATAAAAAAAATAAAAAACTATTTTTTTGGCAAATGGTATTTGGAATATATGAGCTTTATACAGCTTTTCTATTGTGTGATTTATCAAAATCTTTATGCAATATATTAGATGACTATGATGCTTTAGAGATTAGTAAAAAAATAATAAGCATTATACCAATAATATTTGTTATTATTAATTTTATTAGAATTAGGAAAAACAAACCAAAAACAATACAAATAATATCTTATATTGGCGTTATAGTACTTGTGGGGTTAGATTTGTTAGGTATATTTGGAGCATTTTGGAATGTAATAGCTGTAATCATGCAATTAATTTATATTCATTTTCAAGACAAAAAAATAGAAGAGACTAAAAAAAGAAAAATAGTAAATATAATACTTTATTATATAATTCAAAGTTTTTTTATTATAGGATTCTTTTTTATGATTTTATATTCTTTATTCATAACAAAGGTAAATGAAATAAAATGGGAGAATGGATTAAAAGAAGTATTTAATGGTATTACAAAACTACAAGGAAATACAAATAAAGAGATTTATATACCAGTTGAAAAGGATAATAAATATGGATTTATAACTGAAGATGGAAAAGAAAAAATACCATGCCAATATGATAATGTATCGTTTTTTTATGAAATAGAAATTAATGGAGTTAAGTACTATATATCTCTTGTAAAACTAGACAATATTTTTTATATCATTTCTAAAGATAATGATAGTATAAAAATAGAAGGTAATTTAGATCGTTATTATAAAAAAATTTATACTAGTCATATGGAGCCATTTATGGATAAAGCATTTAAAGATGTAAAAGAATACAAAGTTGGAAATATAACTTCGTTTCAGTTTCTTTTACAAGTATTTACCAGAGGAGAAAAGAGATTTATTCAAAATATACTTGAAAGTAATGATGATCTAGTAACTAAAGTTTCACTAAATGTCGAAAATTCAAAATATACATACACTAGTGATAATTATACTATGATAATTGAACAAATAAAAGAAACAGTTAAAGATGATGTATTAGACAATTATTATGATACAGATTATACATCTTCAGGTGAATCCAAATTTAAAGTAACTATAAGAAAAAACAATGGTGATGAAAAAACGGAGATAGAGTATTTACCAGGAATAAATTTAGATGAATTGTGGCTTAAAACATTTACAAATGGATATATAGAGTTTGAAACAGAAGACAAAATTAATTTAGGTTGGTATGACAATAATGGAAATCAAATTATAATTCCTAATAACTATAAGATTATAGATATAAAAGATAATAAAATATTTTTAAGAGTTATAGATAATAATGAAGAAGAAAAAAATAGAGAAGATAAAAAATATGAACCTGATTTTATTATTCTTAATATGGAAGGAAAAATGCAATTTAAAACAACAGCTTTAGACATTTATAAAGAAATGTATTTAGTAAAAAAAGACAATAAAAAAATGGTATTAATAGATAGAAATTTAAAAGAAATATCGAATGAATATGATAAAATAATAACAACAATACAAGTTGATGCAACAGCTAGTTATTGTTCTTATTATTAAATGAAAAAATGACATGAAAAAAGGTGAAAAAAGGGACACGTACTAAAAACAGGAACTTAAATGCTTTTGGAAAGTGTCCCCAAAATCCTTCCCCAAAATCCTTAAGGTATGAATGTTAGTTCATATCTTTTTTTAGTTGTCTAAAAAGAAAATTTGTGATAAAATACGAGAAAATTAGAAAAGGAGTATTTATAATAATGAAAAAAATAGATTTAGGAAAAGGCAATATAAATAAATTATTACTATCATTTTCCATACCATGTGTAGTAAGTATGTTAATAAATTCAATATATAACATTGTTGACCAAATATTTATTGGCCAAGGGGTAGGAACTTTAGGAAATGCGGCAACTAATGTTATATTCCCATTAGTAATAGTATTTAATGCAGTAGCAAGTTTAATAGGTAATGGTGCAGCTGCAAATTTATCACTAAAACTAGGGGAGAAGAATGAAAAAGAAGCGGCAAAAGGAGTAGGACAAGCAGTAATGCTAACCACAATAGTATCTATTTTGCTTGGAATATTTTCATATATTGCAATGCCTAAACTAGTTATGCTATTTGGCTGTACAGAAAATGTATATAAATATGCAGTTGAATATGGAAGAATTATTTGTATTGGCGCACCATTTATGATTATATATTCATCACTTTCAAATATTATTAGAGCAGATGGTTCTCCTAAATATTCAATGATATTATTAGTAATTGGTGCAATAATTAATATTATTTTAGATCCAATTTTCATTTTTGTATTTAATAAAGGTGTAGCAGGTGGAGCTATAGCAACAGTTATTGGACAATTTGTTTCATTTTTATTAGCAATTATTTACATCAAAAAATTCAAATCAATTAAATTAAATAAAGAAAGCATAAAATTAAATAAAGATATATTTAGAGTATTAGGTTTAGGATTATCATCATTTATAACTCAATGCACAGTGCTAGTTTTATTTGTATTTATGAATAATATGATGACAAAATTAGGTGCATTATCAAAATTTGGTGCTGATATTCCATTATCTGTATATGGTGTTATATCAAAGATAAATAGTATATACATATCAATAGTACTTGGAGTTTCTATTGGTGCTCAGCCAATTATAGGTTTCAATTATGGTGCAGGAAACAAGGAAAGAGTAAAAGAGACAATAAAAAGAGTATTAATTGTTAATTTTATAATAGGAATAATATTTAATATTATATTTTTCTTTTTCCCAAAACAATTAGCAGGAATATTTATTAAATCAAATGATCCAAGTTATGAACTATTTATTGAATTTGCTATATTAATGTGTCATTCTTTCTTCTTAGTTATGGGATTAAATGCTTTTGAAATGACTGGAAGTGTTACAATACAAGCACTTGGAAAAGTAAAAAAAGCAACAGCATTTTCATTTATAAGACAAATAATATTATTAATACCAATTTCTTTATTATTATCGCTTGTACTAAATAAAGGAATTTATGGTATAGCTTATGCTGGATGTATTTCAGATATAATATGTTTTATTATTGCAATGTTTATTGTAAGGTCTGAATTTGTAAGTTTAAGTAAAAAAGATTATTCTGCTGAAAATAATGTAGAAATTAAAACTGTAGATTATACAGGAAAACACATAGTTGTTACTATATCAAGAGAATATGCATCAGGTGGAAGATATGTTGGTAAATTGCTTGCAGAAAAATTAGGCATTAATTTTTATGATAAAGAATTAATAGATTTGGCTGCAAAAGAATCAGGATTATCTAATAAATATATTGAAGAAACAGATGAGCAATCTAGAAAAACTGAAAATGACGATAGAATCTTTATAGCAGAAACAAAAGTTATAAAAGATTTAGCTGAAAAAGAATCATGTGTAATTGTTGGAAGATGTGCAGATTATATTTTAAGAGATAGTGAAAATGTTCTAAAAGTATTCTTGTATTCAGATGAAAAAAATAAATTTGAAAGAGGAACAAAATATTATGGATTAAATCCAAAAACAGCAACTAAAGAAATTGAAAAAATCAACAAAGATAGAGAAAAACATTATAAATTTTATACAAACAGAGAATGGAAAGATTTTGAAAATTACGATATAATTATGAATGTAGATTTACTAGGAGTTGAAAAAACTGCAGAATACATTAAGTCAGTTGTCAGTGGGGACGGACCTTTTTGACATTTTGCAATGGGGACAGTCCCTAATGCAAAATTTTGCACGCGGGACTGTCCCCAATGAAAAAAGGAGATAAAATTATGAAAAAATTAATAATATTTACTATTATAGTTAGTGTTTCAATAGGAATAATATTATTGATACATTGTGGATTATATAAAAATCAAAAAAATGAAAAAGAAACATTAACTAATGAGAGTTCACTAGAATTGAATTCAGAAAATACTAATATATCTACAAAAACTGAACCCCAGTGGAAAACTGAAAATGTTAAAATAACAGTAAAAGAAGACTCAATAACAAGAACAGGTGCATTAATAGAAATAGAGGATAAAAATGAAATACCAAAATCTTGGGGAGTTAGTTTTGCAATTCAAAAATTAGGGGACGATGATAAATGGGTTGATTTAATTACAAAAGAGAACATTACTTGGATAGAAATTGCAATGTCACCAAATGAAAATGGAATTACACAAATGCAAGTTGATTGGTCTAAAATATATGGAGAATTAAATAATGGAACATATAGAATTGTTAAAAACAATGGAACAGCAACTTTATATAGTGAAGCATTTACAATAACAAAACAAGAAAAAGAACAAGAGGATAAAATAGATATGATAAAATTAAAAGTTAACAATAGAGAGCTAGAAGTTAAATTAGAGGAAAATGAAGCTACTAAAAAATTAGTAGAAAAATTAAAAAATGGAGATATAATAGTCAAAGCAAATGAATATGGTGGATTTGAAAAAGTAGGAAACTTAGGATTTAGTTTGCCAAAAAAAGATACATATATAACTACATCAGCAGGAGATATTGTTTTATATCAAGGAAATCAAATATCATTGTTTTATAACTCTAATTCATGGAATTATACTAGACTTGGAAAAATACAAAATGTAAGTGAAAGTGAACTAAAGAATATATTAGGAAAAGAAGATGTTGATATTATATTATGTTTAAGTTAAGATTATTTTCAATATAGACTGACTTTTAACCACTTACATATTGTTCTAATTTTAAAAATTTGAATAAAATTGAAAGAATTACAAA
>Ga0247608_10003105_pt1 | contig 19765 bp, 29 predicted proteins | sample 176DNAGHGlowgp2_FD_193490 | JGI IMG/M metagenome (GOLD analysis project Ga0247608, IMG submission 193490) | Sheep rumen microbial communities from Palmerston North, Manawatu-Wanganui, New Zealand - 1766 DNA GHGlow gp2 | ecosystem: Host-associated > Mammals > Digestive system > Stomach > Rumen ...
GTTTTACAGTTATAATATAGATAAAAACTGAGGTTTTGTCAATCCCAATTTTGTAAATTTATGTAAATTTTTGTTTACATTCAATTTACATTGGAACTTAATAACAATTTTATATATTTACTACCACTATGACTAGGCAAAAACTAATAGATTTGATTAAAAAACATAATCTGGGAGATTGTGGTGATACACTATATTATAATGATAAAATGATTGCCCATTATATTAATATGACACCAGGAGCAAAGCCATGGTCAAAAGACGAAGTTTTCATGTTACAGTTTCTTGGAAATGTGAAATTTACAGAAACGATAGCTGAAGCAGAACATTTGATTGAGCAACACAAATTGGATATAAAGAATTATCAGATTTTGAAAAAGATTAAACGAATGGAGAAAGATTTTGAATAGTACAGATATAATAAAATATGTAAAGGACAACCATCCTGAATTTGAAATTACACATGATAAAATTGCTAAAACATATTTAATAACAGATACAGACAATGATTTATCTGTGGCATATTTACATAAAGATTCATTTTATTTTTATTCAATAATGCTATCAATGGATTTTGATGATACAAGGCCACATTTTATAGGCCATTATGAAGATTGGGATATAGACATTATAGAATTGTTGATAGAAGAATACTATGAATCAAAACGTAAAGTAGAATTATATTTGAAATTATATAAAGCCAACAAAGCTAAAGAAAAGATTGAGAAAGATTTTTAATTGCTATTGGAGAAGTATAAGTTATCCCAAAAATATATTCTATTTGTCTTATAAGTGGCTGAGAACTGTATTTGGAACAATATAGTCTATGATTTAGGACTTGTTCAACAATCCATTCGTCAGTCCAATACTGTTCATATTTTCCATATATTGCTTCTCCATAGATAGCCCTGACTAAGCTCATTCCGACTTCGCTATTCTTGTGGTATTCCCAATCAACCAAATGTTTTAGATCTTTCAATAGTCTTTTTTCGTCATAGACTGGGTATGGAAATTCTGTTGGCATCTCTAATATAAGTTCTGCCAACCAGTCGCCATATTCCAATGAAAACAATCTTTTAAAATCGTCCATCAACAAATCTACTTTATCTTCATCACACCATCTGTGACTTTCAGGTATCTCAAATGATCTGTTTCTCCACGGACATGTTTTCCATTGTAGTCTTCAGTTAGACCGTGATAATATAGGCCATCAATCTCAATCAACATATCCAATGAGCCATTCTTGAACACAGCAAAATCAAAATTCTTACCATTGCTTTCATAAGAGAATTCAAAACGATAACCATTTGATTGCAAGAAATCATTGAACTTCTTTTCTTGTTTAGTCATTGTGTTCTTGTGAGATAGTGCTTTCTTCCTGAATTCAGGTATCTGCATTGGCGATGTTATTCTATAACCATGTTCCTTTTCCCAAGCATCCAAGATACCATCTCTGATTTCTTGAACACCAAATGGACTTGTTATGATCTTATCTTTTCCACCATATTTTTCAGTCAATGTTTGTGTGTTCTTTTCTCTATTGTTGTAATTGGAATCGCCGATGGTTTTCCAATTTTGTCTTTTGTGCTTTCGCTACATTGTTGTAGTTTTCGTCTTTAAAATGTTCATATTTTGTTTTCTTGATTTTCTTTACAGATTCTTCAGAACAACCTCCAGTCTGTCTGAACTTGCTCAATGCTTGCTTTACACCGATGGACTTTCAAGCATGTGTTTTCTCTTTTTTCTTTAACTTCCTTTAGTTGTGTGGTGTATCTCCAAAAACAAGTTCTGTCACAGAATTCCCTATATCCAATTTTCAGGTTAAAGAACTTCGTCAGTTTTCCACAATGTTTACAAATACCTTCATTTGGTTTCTTCAAGAACTTGTCATAGTATTCTTTAGTGGTTAGTTTGTGTGTACGTGATACGTGTCTACCAAGATCATCCAATCTTTCAAATTCTCTGCCACATATCTCGCACTTGAACATAAGCTATTTATAGCAAAACGGGCCTCAAAGGGGCCCGTTTCACTTATTTCTTTTGATTTGTAACCTTCAATTAGGCTTCGTCACCAGAAACACCGGGGAAACCAGTGAATTCGGCAGTAGCATAATCGTCAGAGAAGATTGCTCCGGAGGCTACGTCATCCCAGCCAGATTGAGGAAGAACATTGAGAACTCTCTTGTTCAAACCAACTGGGGTCTTACCAGCGAAGAAGGAATCATCATGACCGTCTTGGGATTTTACATCAAAATCAGTATTGGTGATCTTGGTGTAAATGCCATCGGCATAAGAGCCTTCTTCAAAATAGTCGGAAATTGGAGCCTGAGGGTAATCGTTACCAACCTGGTACAAATCATTTCCGTTAACTGTAGGATTCTTCATTTTTCATTTCTCCTTATAATTGTTATTCGTTTTAGTTTAAATTAGAAAGTGAATGTACCATCAGTGGAAGCCCAAATAGAACTTGTGTCGAACTTGAGCAAGCGATAGTAGTTGTCAGCACCAAGCATGTTATTGGCAAAGGCATAACGGCTCATAACACCAACACGGGGGCTAAAGTCATTAGGATCAATTGCCTGGTTTACAACACCAGTAACATAGGGGCAGAATACTACACCACAATCGGATACACCAGTACCCTTATAGGCAAGAAGTACTTCACCATTGTCCTTACCAGTGAAAGCATTGACAGCATAGTTATCACGGTAGACCTTGATAGAACCATTCAATGTACCAATTTCAGGAGTAGCGGTAGAGCCATTGACTTCACCGGTAACCTTATTGAAGAATGGAGCAGCTTGCTGGAGAACAGAAGCCATATCAGGGGAAACTACGGCGATATTAGCAGCAGCTCTACGAGTAGCAGTAGCAATATCGTTAGCAGTCTTAACAATGATACCTACGATACGAGAGTATCTTTCCTGAGACCAACGGCCAACCCAACCATTATCTACATCGGTGGAGGTTCCAGCGGTACAAACGATGGGTTTGCAGATGGACTTACAACGAGCGATGGTTTCACGGTCGATTTCAGCAGTCATTTCGTACTGGAGAACATTGACCATTTCCTGCATCATTTCAACACCCTGCATCCTCTTGATGTCTTCAGCAGATTCAAGAGAGAAGCTAGCGGCAAGCTTACGGGTCTTGGCAACGATGGACTGACGAGAGAACATCAAACCAAGCTCAGGAATCTTACCACGGAGACCGGTATGGAAATCGTTGTGGTTCTGGATTTCGTCATACTGACCAGTGATCTTCCAAGCTTCAGCAGATTGGGTATCAACACCGGTACCGGCATCGGGTTCACCACTGGTGTTAGCGGTAGAGCCAGAGAAGCCAGAGTATTCAGGAACGGCCTTCCAAGCGGCTTCAACGAGCTTGCTAGGATCAGCGGCATCCTTATAGACATAACGAAGAGCGAAGGCTAGACCAACGGGACCAGAGAGGGGCTGGACACCAACGAGAACGTTAGCAAACAACTGTGGGAATACACGGCGGACGAGTGCCAAAGAAATTGGAGCAAAGACGGCCTTTGCATCACCACCGTGAGGGATACCCTGGTCAGCACCAAGAGGAGCACCTACACCCATTGTGAAGTCTTCGTTCAAAGCGGAGCCAACATCCTGACGGATCTGGTTTTCTACGAGCTTCTTCATGTTATCACGAATGAATTTATCTTTAATAGAGGCGATTGATAGCTTGTCTTGACCCTGTGCAGTCAAGTTTTCTACCAATGTGTTTTTAATTGTATTCATTTTGTTTTCTCCTATATAATGAGTTTTTGTTTATATGTTATATTTATAATTTTTTGATCTGCAAATTTGTTATTGTTCTTCCATATATCTAGCGGCTTCGTCAAGGAATCTGTTAGAAGTATGGGTTGGTTTACGGTATTTTTCAGAAAGTACTTCATCTCTTTCAATCACTTGTTCTGTTTTGGCAGAGCGAGAGACTGGACGGGATTTCTTCTCAAACAAATTAGCACGATTGTTTCGCATATTGATAGATTGTTCAGTAATCATTTCAACATAGTCATCAATGTCCTTCTTTGTTTCGGATAGTGATTTGCTTTCAAAGAATTTCTGTACTCTAGCCTTCTGTGTAGGCTCAAGTCCATAGGTCTTTTCAGCAATAGTAGCCTTCTTTGTGGAATCTTCAACAAGATCAATCAAACGCATATTTTCAGCGAGCTGCTTTTTCAATGACTTTTCCAATTCTGCGTTTTCAGCCTTGGCTTCACGCAACTTTTTGGAACCAGTCAAATCCATTGGAACATACTGTTCTTCAAAGAGGTGTTGAATACCCTCAATGATTGGAGCATATGTTTCAGTCATAGCAGTCTTGTTAATAAGCTTTTCACTAATCTTCTCGGAGATGTTATATTCCAAATACTTATCTAGACCAGTAATAACTTTTTCTTCAAGAGCTTCAAGCTCCTTACCATATTTTTCTGTGAATTTTTCATCAAAATACTCATAAATGTACTGTTCAGCAGCTTCTTCCAACTTCTTACATTGGGTATCAAGTTTTTCCTGTGCCTTTTCAGTGATTTTGGCACAGCGTTCTTCACAATACTGGTTGGCGAGATTTTCCAATTCTAGGGTCTTCTTTTCAACCTCTTCTTTGATTTTTTGATTACAAAATTCATCAGCTTTCTTGGCAATGGCTTGCTTCTCTTCTTCTAATTTAGCCTGTAGTCTTTCGTCAACTGCAGATTCAAAGGATTCTTTGATTTCCTGTAAATCTTCAGCAGAGAGAACACCGGCAAGTTTTTCAAGAATTTTTTCCATTTGGTTTTCCTCCAATTTACTTAATGAATTTTTGAGTTTTATTTAACATATTGTATTTATGAAATTTTTTATCAGATTTTTGACCCATCTGCCATACAACAAAAGGGACCGATTAGTCCCTTTATGTATATTGAAAATTTTTATACCAAATTATTCAGCTGTACTAACAAGTTCATATGTACTAAACTTTTTAAAGATTTCATTTATGTCTGTTACTATTATAATACCATTTTTTATCATACATTGATGTTTAGCTTCATATAAATCACATTTATTTATATGTTCTTCTTCAGATTCATTTTTTCCTTTAAATGGGCAAATCATTCGTTTATTTGGGTCATGATCTTCAAAAAAATGTAATCCTTTATATTCATAATATTCATCTTCTATTATGAAATCTGGATAATAAAAATGGGTTTGACCATTAAATGTATAATGAAATGAAACATCTGGCTGATATTCAAAATCAATATTATGATTTTTTAAAAAATTGTATATTTTATATTCAGGTTTACTATCAAACCACATTCCATCTTTAAAGTATTTTTTATGTGCTTTTTTAGCTATTTCAGGAATATGCATAAGTTTATCTGTACCATAAGTATCTATTAATTTTTTACTTCTATTTTTTCTTGCTGTTTCAGTTAAAAATCCAGCAGTAACACCATAGTTGTCCATAACAGTTTGTTTAATTTTATTATAATCACGATTTTCTCTGGCTTTTTTTCTAATTTCTTTATTTAAAAATGGTCTTTTACAACCACATCTATCTTCAAAAACCTTATCTAAATTTTTATGATGTTGTGGATTTTGCCAAGGATTTTCATATCCTGTATTTTTCTTACATGTTTTTAGTGCTTGCTCTCTATTACGATATTTAATTGAACCATGTAATCTAATTAATGTTTCTTCTCTTTTTCTTTTTACATCAGGATTTAATATATTTTCTCTACTTATACAACTTTTACACAAAAATGGTTTGGCTATCATTGACCTCATGCATTTAACTGTATAAGTATAGCAAGATTTGCATAAAAATAATACATTATCTGAATGACTAATCCCAATTAAATCTTCTTCATTTTCTATAAAATGTATTTTCATATAAAACTCCTATTTAGAAGAGCGAGTTCTAAATAGGATTACTTTATGATGATATATCATAAACTTATATCACTATTCATATTAGAATCTCGCTCATTCTAATACAATAATTATGTAATTATTCAGCTGTACTAACGAGTTCCCATGTACTAAACTGGAATGTTGCTGTTCTAGTCAATTTTTCACTATTTTCCATACCAAGTGCAGCACTCTGCAATGTTTTAGGCCAAACATAGTAGAATTTGTATTCTACAGGCAACTTGGTCTTTAAATCAGAATGGAACAATACCACACGAACAGTAGCACAATAGTCTTTCAAATAGTTTGAACTAGCACCACCAGTAATTCCACCAACATCAATGTCATTCTGGAATCCTTGGTTATAAAGCAAGTTCTGCCATCTGTGTAATGCTTTTGAAATGTACATGTCTTGGAATTCGTCAAATTGGACATCAAATGTGCCTGCCATCGTGGCTTTGCCTGGGTAAACCAATCTAGAACCCATGTATTCAGTAGTCAATTCGCCAAAATCTTTCTGTGGGATTGTAGCTGTCTTTGCTCTAATTATAAAATCATCTGTGCCAATTACTGAAGAAAGTACAGAACCACTTTCATATTCAAAGATCACATTGAATAAGAAGTTCTTTGCGAGATCTTGCAAATTTGCAGTTCCATTTGTAAATACACTCATATTGTTATTCATTGACATAATCTTTTATCTCCTATCTCTATATTTATTATTTTTACTGATCTTGGCTAATCCGCCTTTTCTTGTTTGTTATTGTCCACCGTGTTGTGGTGGTAAAGATTTCAAAAATGCATCCCTAGGAACACTACCAATGTCTGTATCTACAGCTACTTGTTCTGGTTTTTCTAGTTTATGTGTATGCATGTCACCTAGTGGTATTACTTCCCAATTCATAATCAAATGGATATGGTCGCAAACAGGAGCAAGACCTTCCTTATGATCTGGATTGTCAAGGAGAACATCTCCAGTATAACCGGTAACCAGTTTGGTTATCCCAAATTACATATTTGTGGTGGTGAGGACCCATCCACTGGGAACCTTCAAAAACATCAGTATCACCAGCTTCAGCCATGTTTTCTGTAATAACGCCAGGTACTTTCTTAAATTCTTGTAAAATGTAATCGTTCAAATTCATTCTTAAACCTCATTACTTAAAGTTCTTCAATAGACCAATGATCTTGTCTATTTCTTCAATGGTATCACCAAAGAGATTTTCTAGACTAATCTTAGTGCCATATGCTCTCTTCAAGTTCTCCAATTCATCACGGTAGTTTTCAATCTTGGTCAAAGCATTACCAAGGTCAAAAACTTCATCATTTAAATTATAAGTTTTACTTTCAATTTTGAATGGTACACCCATAGACATAACAGTTTCAACCAATTTGTCAGCAAAGTCACGAATACAGTCATAAAGTGCTTCAAATTGAGTATGTTGGAAACCTGAATTACATTGGAAGTGGAATGTGTGTATTTTAATACTGAACATTAGACTATCCATAGCAAAGGTGTATAGTTTTTCTACTTCATTGTTTTGGGAACTAGCCAAAAAGGTCAAAAAATCTTGTGGAGTGTTTTGTTTAATTTGTTCTTCCATTATAAAAATCTCCTGTTATAATGTATTTATGATTTTTTGAATTTTAAAAAGAAAAACCACCTATTTTATAGGTGGCTTAAACAATAGATTGTTCAATTAGAATCCAAGATCGTCACCACCACCTTCATCGCCTTCGTCACCACCTTCTTCCTTGGCTGCATCGGCCTTGGCAATAAGTTCTTCTGCTTCTTCCTGGATAAGTCTATCATTCCTAATTCTTTGTTCAGATGTCAAACCAAGTATATCTTCCATAAAGAATTGACGGGAGAATAGAGGAGGAGCTTCTTCAGAACCAGGTTTTACATTGTTCAATGTTGGTAGGAATTGTGAGAAAGCACCAATTACACCACCTCTCTTTTCGCACATTGCTAGAGAACGCATTAGTTCAAAATCGGTAGCAGGAATCAAGTCAATGTGGTAGATTGTCTTATCTAGATACTTGCTATCATATCCACGAACTTGTAGATGAACTAGGAATACTTGGTATATTATATCTGCGAACTTTCTACGAAGTCTCTTGTTCAACTTTTGGAATGAAGCTTCTTCTAGTGTAAGTCCTTCTACACCTTGGTTGTATGGTGCACCACCACCTTCAGCATTCTGCCATCTACTAGCAGGAATCATCAAAGCATCAGCAACTTGTTCACGGAACATCTTCACATCTTCCAACTGACCATTGAATTCAGTAGAACCCTTGAACGATTCAATGCTAGAACCTTGGCCATCAGCATCTTGTGATAGCCAGAAATCTTCAACGAATGCCTGAACATTGTTGTTGGATTGTATCATACCTGTAACGGGGTCAATAGTCAACTGCTTACGGTACTTGGCACGGATTTCTTGCATGTATTCAGGAACTTTAGCTGTTGGCAACTTTCCAGTATAGATCTTGAAAATTCTCTTTTCAGGTGCTCTAGTAATACGGTACACAGTCAAAGCATCTTCAATTGCTCTCAATTGGTTGATTGGTCTGATGGCTGGTTCCAAGTGACCACGAATGTCATTCTTGTTGTTACCCCAGAATCCATAGTTCACATAAGCAACTTGGTTGGTTGTAAATGTCTTTGGGTCATCAGTAAATTCAGGATTGAGCAATTTGATGTCTTCAATGAATCCATGTAGAATACCATCATCGTAAACACACATTGTACAGTATGGTGGTAGACATTTCAATCCAGCTACTTTGTCTCCTTCCGTATTCAAGCAAATTTCAAGGAATAGTTCAGCATCAACTAGCCACTTATAGTAATAGTACCAAAGTTGATCTTTACCAAATACTTCATTTATGATGTAATTGAATTCATCTCTCAATGTCATCAATTCAGTTTCAGTAAATTTTGACTTGAATGCTTTGTCAATGTCAAATGTGGCTACTTCGCCTAGAGCATTTTCACAAACAGATTCATCAGCCATTATTGTTAGACATCGGCGACAAAAAGGATAAAGAGCTAAGTTACGGTAAAAATTTACTCTTTGTCTTTTACTTGCAAAAACTGTTTCAAACAAAATGCCACTTGAATCATAGACATCTTGTCCTTCAATATAGCCATTCAAATAGCCATGTGTTAATCTTCTCCAATCAACTGCATCTTCACTTCTACCATAAGAATTCAATGCTGCATCTGCCTGACGCTGCATCTGATGTTCTGGCTCAGGTTGAAGGAATTGTTGGCTGAAGGGGTTCAAAAATCCGCAAATTCATTTTATAATAACCTCACTAATTACTTCTATTTATACCCAAAATTTATTTTGAAGGACTGTATTCCACAATTTTTTTCCACAATCTACTTGGAACATAAGTCTCCAAATCCTTCAATAATTTTTCATCTTTAATCAACTTCAAATCATTGTGTGCCACACTAAGGAAAGCCCAGTCCAACATCAAGTTGTCTGCAATGTCTTCTAGCTGTGGTTTGTCAAAATATAAGTATGGCTGTGTAATGAATCCATCATCGTTACCAATGTTGTTTCTGTCTAGCCTCAATGTCTTCAAAGCACCATATCTGAACAATAGAACCAATTGGGAAAGCCATTCACCATCTTCAGGGGTTTCTTCACTACACCAATCCCAGCCAATCTCAATTCCTTTTGTTGAATCTGACCATATTACATTTTCGGGCCATTCAAGTAATAACTGCTCATTTAACTGTTCATCTAAGTAACCTTGAAAACTTTCTTTAAAACTTGGAGCAAGTAGTTTGTCTTTGTTTTGCCATGGATTAGGGACTGGCTTGTATGGTTTTCTATTCAAGTTTATATCTGGCAATTTCTTGTTGTAAGCAATACCCATGTTCTTTCTTGCAGTAAAAGATTTCTTTTGCCTTTTCTTAATTAAGTTCATTTTGGCTTGTCTTTTGATTTTACCTTTCATCTGACCAATTTTACGATGTCTTTTTTCTGCCGCAGTAATTCTTACTTCTTTAAGCTTACCTGTGACGGGGTCTTTCTCCACACGATACTTTCCTTTACGGGTAGAGAGAGCCTTTTTAATCCTTTTTCCGTTTTCTTACAACATATTTGTATTTTATTGCTTCGTTTAGATACTCTTCAAAATTCATAGGTTCACCTCTTATTTTTGGTTTCCTGTTTCATAGAATCACTACTTTTTAGGGTCATTGCTGACTTGTCATCCATAGTTGGATTCTCCACAAGCATATTAGTTTCCGACACCTCATCGGTACTTTGTTTAACATTATCTAAAATTCTTAAACCTTCATTTTTTATGTTGATAGCAGCATTTATATCTCTGTCATGATGTTCACCACATACAGGACAAGACCATTCTCTTACCTCAAGCCCCATGTAGTTCATTTTATTACCACAACAGTTACATATTTTAGAACTTGGATAAAACCTTCCAATTTCTATAATCTGTCTGTTATGCCATTTTGCCTTGTATTTCAACATACTAATTAGTGTACCAAATGATGCATTTTGTATAGCTTTTGCCAAATGATGATTTTTTGCCATACCTTTAACATTAAGGTTCTCTATACAAATGATGTCATTTTCTTTAATAAGTTTTGTAGTTATTTTATGAAGGTAATCTTTTCTTTTATTACTCAGTTTTTCATGAGCGATAGCAAATTTTAATCGTGCTTTCTCTTGATTCTTGCTACCTTTTTGCTTCTTACTATATAATCTTTGTAAGTGTTTTATTTTCTTTTCCGCTTTTGCTTGATATTTAGGATTTGAATACTTATTACCATTAGAATCTATCACCAAATCCTTAATACCTAAATCTATACCTAATACTTCTCCAGTATGTTTATATTCTGGTATATCTACATCCACACAAATAGAACAATAGTATTTGTTAGTTTTACTTCTTTCAATCGTATAATTTCTATATTTTACTATATTAAGTTCTTCAAAATTATAATCTTGTCTAAATTTTACTAAGCCAATTACAGATAATTTTATAAAATTGCCTTTAATAACATTTTTTATTTTTCTTGGTGTAGTATTTCTATAAGTATTTTTATCTTTCTTTTTCTTGAATTTAGGAAATTTAGATTGCTTTTTAAAAAATTTTTGATATGCGGAATCTAAATCCATAAAAGAAGAATATAAAGCGATAGAATCAATTTTTTTCATCCATTCATATTTGGTTCTAATTTCTTTAAATAGTTCAAATTTATCCTTTTTTATACCATTTTTATAGTTTTCAGATAAATTATAAAGCATTTCATTATAAATTACTCTTGAACACCCCATAGTCTTATTAAAAAAGACTTTTTGTTCTTTTGTAGGATATAATCGTAATTTATATGACTTTGTTACTATCATGTAGTATTTATAGAAAACTATTGTGTTTTCATTTTGTTTTTCTATATTTGTTTAAAATGAATAACAGTATTAAAGCATATTTGAATAATAACTGGAATCTGGTAAAAGTTGAATACTTAACAGATAATAGCTGTTATTGGTGGAAGGAATATATAAACTTTAATGTATTCCTATATGACGGTACATATTCACATAATAATATAGATATAATAGACCATGATAGAGAAAATGTTATGCCAAAAAGACCAAATGGTTACGAACATTATTTTAAAAAGTATAAAGATTGGAAAAATTTTGATTTCAACCAGTTTAAATTGATGATGAATGATTTAGAACTGTATGACAAAAAATTAAGTATAAAGAAGAAACTTAATAGAATGAAAAAAGACTTTTAAAACTATTGCTTTTCAATCAAAAATTTGTTATATTTTATAGGATAATGAGTATAGAACAGTATGACAATGATTTTGCTACTTATGTGGCAAACGAAGATACCAGAAAGAAACTAGGTATGGTCTTTACACCATATTCCATAATTGAGCAGATGATGGACAAGGCTGGCCTGGTATCTGACAAGAATTCAATCTGGTATGACGAAACGAAGACCAATCTAGACCCAACTATGGGGACTGGGAATATAGTAATTGGAATGTTGTATCGCAGGATTGTAGAATGTGGTCAAAACCCGAAAACTGCACTTTCAAATGTGTATGGAGTTGAACTGGACAAAGACACTTTGGATTATGCGAAAAATAGAATAAAGAAATTTATGTCACAGTTTACGAAAGAAGATCTAACAGATATAATAGACCACAATTTCGTTTGCTCAGACATTTTTGAATGGGATATAGAGAACTGGAAACCAATGAGCCAGTCAACAGGTAATTTTGAAGATTGGCTGGAGTAACTAATATGTTATATGGATTTGAACTGAACGATGATACAGTGGAAGAATTCACACAGGACTACACAAAGTATCAAAAAATGCTGATTGAACGAATCAATAGACTTGAACAAGAACAAAAATACTTGTTGGGAGTAATCAATGGTCTTGAAATAAGATTAGGTATGCTTGAACGAGAACATGAATCATTGAAAGTATACATCAACAGCGGCAAGAAAATGCAGAAGATAGAAAATGAATTTAAGTGATATGGAATACATAGCCAGTCGGACTGGAACAACTTTAACAAGAGATGGAGCAACCAATAGATATTTCCTTTGGTATGATAAAGACTATATGCTATCGTACAATGCTTATTATGGAGATGTGCAATTAAGTACACATATTAGGAGGGATTTTCATTTTGTTGATTTTTATGTGGCTACACATGAAAAAATAGAATATATTATAGATAAAATAAATTACTTGGTAGCAGACTACAAGAAAAGAAAACTTGAAGCAAAAAAGCGTACAATTGACAAGGATTTTGTGTAATGAACATTGAGCATGCAGTAAGGATAATGTGTTCTAATTGGATGTTTGATAGGGGGAAAGATTTCTTTCTCGGTGATACCAATATATTTGTAGTTAGAGAACATCAGAAGAAAGTAATGGCGTCTGCTACATTCAAGACATTGGTTAAACCATTCATTGATAGTGACGGCCAAATACACACGATTGAGCAAATTGAAGATCTACAGAAAATAGTCTTCAAGATTCTAGACGAAATAGCGAAAAAGGACAAGATTGAGAAGGACTTCGCAGATAACTAACAAGTCTGGGCAGTTCTCAATCAAATGGTCTAGTTAGTTTATTAAAAAATCTGTGGCTTAAACGTCAATTACTGGTGGTTTGAAAACACAAATCTCCATTTTTCATATATACAGAATCGTGAAAAGATAGATACCAAGTCTTTAGACTGGTATGTGAATTTTCACCAAAAGTTTTTAAATATAAGAAATTTTGAAAATATATAGAAAATAAATTATATTTTATTATACATATAATAAAGAATGTAGCAGATTCTAATATAAAGAAATTAAATGGTTAATTTAAACCATAATCTTATTTAGAACTGCTACTTCTAGATAGGATTTTTAAAATATGAATAGAGCATTTGAAATACGATTATATCCAAACAAGAAACAACAGAAGTTGTTAAATTCAACTTTTGGTTGTTGTAGATTTGTATATAATCAAATGCTTTCATTACAAGAAACATATTATAAAGAATTTGAACTTAATTTTACAGATTTAAGTATTCATAATATGTTAATTAATGAGTATAAATGGTTAAAAGATGTTGAAGCAAAAGCTATACAACAAGCAGAACAAGATTTAACCAAAGCATATAAAAATTGGTTTAATTCACTATCACATAAAACCAAACAAAAATCAAATGCCCCTAAATTTAAAAAGAAATCGGATAAGCAATCATATAGAACTCTTCAAATGAGAAAAGATTTACATAAATTGGTAAATACAAAAACTAGAAAAATTATGATACCAAAAATCGGTGAAATTACATATAGAACAGGTTATAATTTTGATGAAATTGAAGTAAATAAAGTTTGTAATATAACTCTAAAGAAGACAAAAACAAATAAGTATTTTTGTTGTATTTGTTGCGATTGTAAAGAACCAAATTATATAAAACCAAAATATAAAGAAACTGCATTTGATTTGGGTTTGAAAGATTTTGCTATATTTGATGATGGTTCTGTTATAGAAAATCCAAGATTTTTAAGAAAAACACAAGAAAAACTTGCTAAAGAACAAAGAAAACTAAGTCATTGTGTAAAAGATTCAAAGAAATACAATAAACAAAAATTAAAAGTAGCAAAATTACATGAAAAAGTAAAAAATCAACGAAAAGATTTTCAACATAAACTTTCCCATAGAATAGTTATTGAAAACCAAAATGTCTACTCTGAGAATTTAAAACCTTCTAATATGATTAAAAATCATAAATTAGCCAAATCAATACAAGATGCTTCTTTTGGTCAATTATGTAGTTTTATATCATATAAAAGTTTAATGTATAAACGAAATTATGTCAAAATAGATTCATTCTATCCTTCTTCAAAATTATGTTATCATTGTGGTTACAAATACACTGGATTAAAATTGGAAGAAAGATTTTGGGAATGCCCTAATTGTCATAAATTACTAGATAGAGATGAAAATGCCGCATTAAATATATTAAAAGAAGGACAAAGAATTTTTAAACAAACAGGGCAGGAACTGCCCGAAGAGCCCGTACTGTCTGATAACAATAGTTATCTCGAAGGGGAAGCCACTAAACCTTTAGGTTGCTGCCTTTATGCTAGTGGTAGTTCACATTATAAAACATTTTAAGGAGATAAAATGAATCTAAATGAAGCAAAACAGATTTTGAAGGACAATGGTTATATTGTAGAAATGCCATTGGATGAAGCATTGGAATACTTGAAGGAGAATGGCTATCTTTACGAAGCAGAAGAAGATACAGAAGAAACTGATGATTTTGAAGCTGACGAAGAAGAAGATAGTGCTGACGAAGAGATGTCTGAAGACCTCAAGAATATAGTTGATAAACTTCGTGGTATCAAGAATTACGAACAGTATGTATCTTTCTTGAAGGGTATGAAAGATGACCAGACCAAGTTGCTTGGTAAACTAATTGGTGATGGTGAATTCTCTAAGGATGTAAATGTTCAAACAGGTAGTCTTGGTGTAAAATTCCTTCATCCAACCCAACAGGAAATTGATGTGAACAATTCCTTGGCTTTCCCATTGAGCAAGAAACCAGAATCCATTCCAGCAATCTTGAAGCCAAGTGGTGCTATAACAATCAACAATTCTCCAATTATCGTCTATAAGCACGAAGGTTCTTACTATATCATTGATGGACATCACAGATGGTCACAGGTATTCTTGATGAATCCAAAAGCAAAAATGAAGATCATTCTTTTCTCTGCTCCAAAGGGTTCTGACGAATCTCCAGTAGATATGCTTCGTGATTTCCAGTTGGTGATTAAGGCCAAAACCGGCGATGTAAAGATTGCCGATGCAGATTCAGAGTACAATGTCTACAAGATGTCTAGTGATGCCATTAAAAACTATGTCTTGAAAATCACAACTGATGCAGCAGTAGAACAATGGGCAAGCGTTAAGGAAGGTGCTACTAAGGAATCTATTGCAGATTACATTGTAACTAATGCTGAGACAATGAAACAGAACAATGGACCTGCAGAAGGTGCACCTCGTAGAAATGTTATGCCACAGACCGACAAAACTACCATCAAAGCAGCGGCCAAGGGTATGATGGACATCTAAAACGATTTGTTGCCTCCACGAAATAAAAATCTGGACACGTTTCAAAGCAACAAAGCCCACCTTTAATTAGGTGGGTTTTCTTTTATAAAGGCAAATCTATAATTTTGTTTGCAGCAATCTGTAATTCGCTTTTCGTCAGGATTATATAATAGCCACGATCAGATTTATATCCTTTACCGTTATTCAATTTGATGTCCAAGATCCACTTCATTGTTTTCTTGTCAAGGATGTATGCTTTTTTCAGATCATTGAAAACGAAAACAAAATTAGGACAATTATCGTAGTCAGACAACAGTTTACAACTTTCACCACGTTTATTGATGTAGTTGACTGTAATACCATCTGAATGAGTGGATGTTTTTATATCAAAGGCCCATCTCTTTTTGGTTTTTCTGTCATAGACTTTAAAATCTATTTTCTTGACCCTGTCTTCTATACTACCAGGAATCACTTCTTCAAGTTCATAATCTGTATTATGTTTTTTATTGTATTCTTCATAATACTTTTTAAGTTTTTCAATTATCTTTTCTTGATTTGAAAATCCAAGATTTTTGTATGGACTACTCATATTATATTTATCCTTTTAATAAAATCATTGACAATGATAATAAAATTTTCTATAATTTCCAATATATGTTGAAGCTAATTGGATTTAAAAATTTATCTATTGAAGAAGCCAACAAGTATTTGGCTATGATACTTTCTAAGCAAAGAATGGAAAAAGATTTCACCGTTGAATCTGAAGAAGTATATGAATTGCCTGGTGCTTATGTAGAAGGTGGAAAGTTTTCTGACAAATGGACTGAACAGATCTATTTGGTTTCAATGAAAAACAAGAACTTCTATGATAACTATTTTTGCTATGTTGATAGAGATGATGGCTATAGAAGTTATGCTATGGCTTCATTGCTACCAATTAAAGACTATCCAATGATAGACAATTTGAAATCGTACAATCTTGATGTAGAGATTGTACCATCTGCACCAAAAGGTGATATAAAGAATAATCTTGTACTTAAATGCAAAGATAAACTTATATTTGAATGTAAGACTGACTATAGTGATTCTTATTATCCATTAGGAATAATCCATGACCATTTGGTAGATTTAAAACTTACTTAAAAAGAGCCAAATTGTGTATTTGGCTCATTTAAATTTATCTGTCCTTATTCTTTAAATGTAAGAATCATTTCCACCATCAATCATACAAAGCCATTCTTGTAAATGTTTATTGCTCTCGGTAAAATAGCCATTATCATTAATGAATTGGTATTGCCAGTTTAATACTTCATTGTATTCATCTTTCTTACAAAGATTGAAGAATATCCTGTCAATGTCTTCAACAGTAGCAGTATCAAGAACTTTACATTTTGGATTTATTTCTTCATAAGGTGACCATTTATCTGCTTCAAATACTGTACCTAAAAATACTGTACCTGCAACACAACTTTCAGTATGCCTTAATGAACTCTTACATTTATTGAATACATTATTAACAAGTGGTCCGAATCTGGAAATCTGCATTAATGCTCATAACAGTTCTTGGATATGTCTGTGAATCTACCCAATTAACAAACTGTGTCTTGTCCTTAATTTCTTCCCAGAACCAAGGCAATGCACCCATACAAATGAAGTCAATTTTATCTTCCTTCACATTCTTGATAACCCAGTCACACCAAGCATTGTTCATATCGCCCTTCAATGGAGTAATGCCAGGAAAACCTTGTGGTTCCTGTGGACTTGGTTTTCTAGCTGGAACAGGATTACGATAATGGCAAGGACTACCACTATACAATACCCTTGGCTTTACCAAGTCTTCTGTCTTATTCTCTTTACGAGGAAAACTCCACAAGAATCTAGGTGCAACATTCCTAATGACATGGACTTTCTGTTCTGGAATCTTGAATTTCTCAATCAACTTCAACTTCAAGAATTCAGTAGATACAACCAGTTCGTCAAACAATGGGAATGTCTGTTCTGCTACAGCTGTAGTTCCTTTAATGTCAAAATGTAATGATGCTGTATTGTAGTCAGGAATACCTTGTCCATCAATTTCCCATACTTGGTCATCAAATTCAGATACAAGTTTATAACCAAACTTTGGCTGTAGTGCTTTGTATCTCTTTACTATTTCAATATGGCCAGGTGATACTGGACGCTGGATTATGATGGCTTTGGTTCTCGCAAGATACATTGGGTCAAAAATAGGGATTGGTGTAATTACAGGTGTGAAACCCAAGTGTTCGTGACCACAGTACCATAGTGCATTGTGGCGTAGCCTGATGTGGCTACAGCCACTAGCGTCTCCGTACTAAGATCATCACAATACTTTTTCCATCATTCATATTAGCATTTAACATTATACTTTCACCTCATTTATTAGATTTTTTATAAAATTTTTTGTATTTATATTATCATTCAACCAGTCCAGTTCCTTAATTCTAATTAGTTTGTAACCAACATCTTCACAAAGTTTAATCTTTTGATTATCGTATTCCCATACTTCTTTTGCAGTCATTTTTTTCTTACTATTATAATCTGTGGCTTCATAAATCCTAGAATCCATGTGCCAATATACACCATCAAACTCAAAAGCAAGTTTAAGGTCAGGTAATACAATGTCTAGTTCTTTTGGGGTTATTATAGTCTTATCGTTTTCAAGGATTGTTCCTGGATATATTTCCTTGATATAATTCAGTAAGTTTTTTTCAAGAACAGATGTACCAGATTTTGGAATACAGTTATAGCAAAAATCTATTTTATATTTAATTCTTCTATGAATATACTGTCTATTAAATTCACAAGATTCACCACAGACAGGGCAAACATAAGTGAACATTCCAGTGTCTATATTATAAGCCACTATATTAGGGAATTTTGCTTGGAAACGATTCAGTATATTTTGTTCAATTATAGGTTTTCGTTCTTTATTCCATTCAGTGATACTTTCACTTATTTTTTCTTGTGTGTCTTTGTTACATGCAGGAGAAGAACATCCCCATGCTTCTTCGCATTTCTTTCTTACTTCTTTACTGGCAAAAGGACCACCAGTAGTAATTGGATTTCCATCTTTATCCAAATGTTTCTTATCATAACTTTCGCAAGCATGCTGAGCCATAATTTTACCCCAGTTATCTCCGCATTGACTTCTTCCATGCGTCAATTTGTCTTTTACGAGTTTCTTGCTTTTCTTTCTTTGATTTATTTTTCAATTGATCTGAATGTAGTATTTTGGCATCAGGATCTTGGCCATGGCATTTGTTTGAGCAGTAAATTTGTGGATAGCCTCTAATTATACCTCTAAAAGGAGTTAGTTTACCACAAATCTTACAGATACCTTCATCAGGCTTTTTGATATACTTATCGTAGTATTCTTTTGTTGTCAGGCCATGCTCTTTAATGTGGTTCTTGACATCGCAAGATTTACCACATATAGCACATATTTCTCTGTAATCAATCATCCAGTTTAAAATTTAGAAAAAAGTGAATCCACTTTCGTAATTTTCATTAAATTGAGAACTTTCAACTCGTCCAATATAGTTCACATATTTGTCCGGGATATTGTTTTCTACATAATAAGCTTCATCTTCATTTGATGGATCTTTATAAATTGGAAAATTTATTGGCAAATCTATTAGATAGACATTATAGTTTTCATTTTCATGATAAATATCATTGAAGTTTTTAACAATATCTTCACATTTTTTATAAATGTGTTTGAATAATGCATCAAAATCACTTGCATTAATGGCCTTTTTGGTTCTCAATGGATAGAGAAAAATTCTAGGTTCATATTGTTCAAATCTACCACTTGATTTACATCTAAGACCTTTTTTATCTAAATTATATTTTGGAGAAAGATGAAGAAAATAGTTAGATAATCTAGTTTGTTCATCTTTTTCTGGCACAAGTTCAATGAATAGGTCAGAAATTGAAGCAATTCTATAATTGAAAGTTTTAACCAATTTATTAAAATTTTCAAATCCAATTTTTTTAGTTATAGCCAAATTCACTTTAATTCTATTTCCATATATATTAGGCAAAAAATCTTCAAAATCAGGTATATAAACTTTCATTTGTTTTATGAACTTTTCAACAGTAGTGTAATAGAGATTCTCCGTAAGAAAATTCTCTATACTATGTTTCATAACATTTTCTTTTGATTCTGTTATATAGTTGATTCTTCTAATCAT
>Ga0247608_10003106_pt1 | contig 19760 bp, 13 predicted proteins | sample 176DNAGHGlowgp2_FD_193490 | JGI IMG/M metagenome (GOLD analysis project Ga0247608, IMG submission 193490) | Sheep rumen microbial communities from Palmerston North, Manawatu-Wanganui, New Zealand - 1766 DNA GHGlow gp2 | ecosystem: Host-associated > Mammals > Digestive system > Stomach > Rumen ...
TCAACATCGTGGTAAGAACCATCGACAAGTGTTGCCTTGAGGTTTACTACCGGGAAACCGCCCAGGATACCCTTCTTTACAGCATCCTGCAGACCCTTCTCAACAGCCGGGAAGAAGTTCTTCGGAACCGCGCCGCCGAATACGTTCTCTTCGAATACGAGCTCTTCGGAATCCGTCGGCTCGAACTCGATCCAAACATCACCGTACTGACCGTGTCCGCCGGACTGCTTCTTATGCTTGCCCTGGACCTTTACCTTCTTGCGGATCGCTTCACGGTAAGGAACACGTGGTTCTTCGAGGTCCGCGTCTACGTTAAACTTACTCTTGAGCTTACTCTTGAGAACGGAGATCTCCTGCTCACCGAGACCGGAGATGACCATCTGCTTCGTTTCCGCATTATTCACTACTGTAAATACCGGATCCTCGTCCTTCAGCTTATTCAGGCCGGCCATGATCTTATCTTCTTCGCCTCTGGCCTTCGGAACGATACCCATCGACAGACACGGAGTCGGGAAACTGATCTTCGTCAGGGTTACGATACGAGACTTATCGCAGAGTGTGTCATTCGTCTGCGTAAGAACAAGCTTCGCCACCGCACCGATATCACCGGCAACGACCTTATCTGTCGGGATCTGCTTCTTACCAACCATGTAGAACAGACCACCCAGACGCTCTTCCTTTTCCTTCACGGCATTATAGACTGTCGAGTTGCTCTTGATGACACCGGCATATACGCGGAACAGAGAGATACGTCCTACGAACGGGTCGGCGATCGTCTTGAATACGAAGGCAGCAAGCGGATCGTTCTCATTGCAGACGATCGTGAGCTTCTCACCATCCGGTGTCTCGCCCTCTTGCGGCGGCTTCGTGGACGCCGGCGGTGTATCCTTGGAGAGGCAGTTCAGCAGGAACTCCACGCCCCAGTTCTTATAAGCGGATCCGCAGTAGATCGGATGCAGCGTACCATCAGCGAAACCGGCATGTACGCCACGACGGAATTCGTCCTCGGTGAACGGTTCACCGGAGAAATACTTCTCCATCAGTTCTTCGTCACACTCTGCTACGACTTCATTGATCTTATCCTGAAGCTCCACTACGCGGTCTTCGAACTCCGCCGGGAGCGGGATCTCAGTCTGTGCGCCCGTCTTCTCGTCGAGAGTAAAAGCACGCTTATTCATTACGTCTACGATACCGGTCATCTTATCTCCGGTCATGATCGGCAGCGACAGCGGGATCACGCCGCGGCCATAACGTTCCATCATACGGGAGATGACACCCTCAAAGTCCGCATTCGGCTCGTCCATACGGTTCAGGAAGAACAGGAACGGAACCTTTCTCTTATTCAGCAGACGGATCGCCTTCTCAGTACCGACGGATGTACCGCCCTTGGCGCTGATCACAACGATTGCACTTCCTGCTACACGAATACCGGCCATTGTTTCACCGAGAAAATCGAAGTCACCGGGGGTGTCGATGAGATTCATCTTAGTGTCTTTCCACTCCAATGCCGCAACGGATGTGTTCAGGGAAATCTGACGCTTCACTTCTTCCGGGTCAAAGTCCAGCGTGGTGTTTCCATCCGCCGAACGACCGAGACGATCGATCGCCTTCGCACAATAAAGCATTGCCTCTGCAAGTGCCGTCTTACCAGATCCGCCATGCCCGAGAAGCGCGATGTTACGGATCTTGTCTGCCGAATAATTGGTCATGTATTCGTCCTCCTAATTCAAACTCTAATGCGACTATTATAACCGATATTGTAATCAATATCCACAAAAATCTTCACATTCTCTAACTTTTTTTGTGATACTTAACGGCATTTTTCTTTGTGATTTTTCATATGATTCAGAATCGATCCGAAATGAAAAAGGACCGTCCCCGTTTTCACGGAGACAGTCCCCTGTTCCCATAACCTATATGGCAGAAATCCCGCTATTTACGCATCCTGCGCATTTCTCTCGAAGATCATGATCACACGGTCTTCTTTGATCGAAACTGTGGAAGCATTCAACGACATGCTGTCCGCGCCACCCAGTGAAGACTGGAGCTTACCTCCCTCATCGTTAACGATGCTGTGGAGTCTCCATCCTCCGGCCGACTTAGTCGCCAGGATCTCCGCGATCCGCTCGGAGTTCACTTCACCATTCGACAGATGCGGTACCACGACTACCGAGTATTCTTTCATTCCATCGGCAATGGCCACTGCTCCTCCGCCTACAGGCATATTATCGATCCGCTCCTGCAGCTTCTTAATCGCCTTCTGTGTCTCATCGAGCTGCTTCTCCAGCTCTTCCTTTGACTTCGCCATCTCTGCTAGTTCACTCTCCTTCTTCTTGAGTGCATCCTGAAGTTTGCCCTTCTCACTTTCAGAAAGAGCCGACTCCTTAAGGGTAATTGCGCGTTTCTCCGCTTTCAGGATCAGTTCCTGCGCCTCGACCTCCGCCAGCTTCTTCGCATTCTTCGAATCGGCAATGATCACCTTGGCACTCTCCAGATCCGTCTTCAGTGCTGCGATCTGATTCTCATAGTTGCTCTTACTGAGCTCCTGTTCCTTCGTCATCTTCGCGATATCCGACTCAAGAGCCGCCTTCTGCTTGGCAATGACATCACAGCCGGCCTTCGCCTCTGCCTGCAGTCTGTCTTTCTCCTGCTGCGCATCCTGGACGGACTTCTTCGCTGCTTCCATCTTCTGGTTCGCTTCGGCTTCCATCTTCTGCTTTTCCTGCTGCGCGATCTGGAGCACGGTCGCCGCCTCCGCATCGAGACGGCTCTTCTCCTTCTGGGATGCCTCCAGTTCAGACTGGGCGGATGCATTGATGCGCTTTCTTTCTTCTTCCGCTTCCATGAGAATACGATCCTTCTCATTCTGCGCTTCCTTGACCAGGCGGGCCTTTTCCGCTTCCGTCTCATCAATCAGGCGCTTCGCTTCTGCCTGCAGCTGGCTCTTCTCTTCTTCCGCAGCCGTACGCATGGAATTGATTTCGTTTTCGATATTCTCTTTCTCCTGTGCGATCGCCTCGTACGAGTGCTGCACATCATCAAGAGCTTCCTGCATCCGCTTGGTATCTTCGATCAGCCCGGCTTTCTGCTTCTGGGCCTTCTCCGCTTCTTCCATGATCTGCTGGGCCTGCTTCACATACGCCTGCATCTCGGAATCGGCCTGTTTCTTCGTCGCTTCCAGATCCGCCATGATCTGCTGGGCTTCCGCGATCGCAGCTGCCTTCGCCGCTTCACCTTCCGCCACTGCCGCAGCCTTGGACTCTTCGCCCTCCTTGATCTTCTGGCGGGTCACTTCCTCCGCTTCCGCTTCCAGTTTCTGACGGGCCGCATCGTAATCCGCCTTCATCGCATCCAGGGACGCCTTCATCTCGGCGTATTCCTTATCCAGAGACTCTTTCTTCTCCATGGCCTCTTTGGTAAAGGCCTCAGCCTGCTGCGCTTCATCCAGCATCTGCTGCTTTCTCGCCATCGCGTCCTTGTACTCTTTCTGGACCTGGATCGCAAGCTTCTCTGTCTCTTTCTGTGCCTCGAGCAGGATCGCTTCCTGCTCCTTCTTGGCCTGTTTGATCATCTCATCGTGCTCGGCCGCCATCTCTTTTCTGGCTTCCTCACGGTATTTCTCCTGCTGTGCAGATACATCCTGGGAACGCTTCTTCTCGATTTCCACCGCTTCACGAAGTTCAGTCAGTTCCTTCTCCAGCGATTTTCTCTCATCCAGCGCACGTTTCCTGATCTCGACATACTCAGTCTCGATACGCAGTTTCTCGGATTCGAGCTGCTGATTCAGCGTCTCGATCTCGCGCTGGTTACGGCTCTTCATTTCCTGGATCAGTTTTTCTTCTTCTGTGAGTTTCTTCTCTACACGTGCGTTCGCTTCCTGCTCGCTACGCTTGATATTCGCACTGGCCTCTTCCCGTGCCGCTTCTTCTCCTTCACGCGCCGCCTTCTGAAAATCGTACTTGCACATGAAGCAACGTGCTACGTTATCACCCATCATAACGCCACATACAGGACATTTCTTCATCGTAATTACTCCTCATACACATGAATTGTAAAAACAATTATACAACCATTTGTGATTTTTTTCATTGCTTTCTATGCGATTTCACAACAAATTGACAAAGTTTTTTCACAATGTACAAACAAAAGCCACAAAAAGGAGGCTCTCCGCCTCCTTTAAAAAATCTGTTTTCGCTGCCCCGTCAGAAGAAGTTCGAAGTCCTTCCGCTTCTCTCCATCAGCTCCGGCAGGTCCGAAAAATACCCGACGGCAATGCCGAAGATCAATCCGGCTAGCGCGAAGAGAATAAGCGTGACCACCGCTACGATCACCAGCACCCGGCAGGTATTAAACTTATCAAGTGCTTTTCTCGGATCCCGCTCTCCGATCCCTCCGCAAGACATCACCAGGCTGGTGATTGCGATCGGCATAGGGAAAAGGATACCGATCACCGATAATGCGGAGATGATGATCAGCACGATCGAGATTCCTCGGATCGCCTCGAAATCAGGCTTCTCCGTCGCATCGAAGTGGTAGAAATCCCCCTCCTCGGCCGTTACGGGCATGGCGCCCATATACGCCGCAGGAGCCGATGCGAATACCGGCTGCGGTGCCGCGTACGATGCCGGGACGAAGGGATTCCCGGAAGAAGATGCAGAAACAGGGGCAGACACCGTCTCCCCTGTTCCCGGAACATTCGTCTTCGGAACCGGATGACCACATTCCTTACAGAATGCGGCTCCTTCCGCTATTTCACTGAAACATTTCTCACAGAGCATCTTCGATCCTGTTCTCTTCTCTAAGATTACTTACCGGCTTTCGCCATGGAGATCGATACGGACTCGTAGATCGACTCGTACATCTCTTTAAATCCGCCGATGCCGTCAGATGCAGCAAGCACCAGTGCAACCATTGCAACGACGCCAAGGAGCAGAACCACATACGCGATGATCATCAGAATACGCGAAATTCTACGGTTGCTGCGCTCTTCATCCTCATTGAGGCTGCTCTTAACTTTAGATGCAAATACGGTACCGACAATACCCAGGATCATGGCGATCAGGGAAATGCCATATGTGAAGCAGCAGCAGATCACGCCGAGAATAATGGCGATGATGTTGCCGGCGAGAAGTCCGCCCGCTCCACCCGGAGTGTAGAAAGTCGGCTGTGTCGGAATCGTGTTATAAGACTGAGGCTGGCTCGGAAACGGATCCGGTGTAAATGCTGCCGGCTGTACTTCCGGCTGTGCTTCTACCTTCGCGCCACAGTTCTGGCAGAACATCGATCCGCCTGTTTCCTGTCCACAATATTTGCAAGCTGCCATAGTAATATCCTCCTGTAAGTCCTCGCTTCCCTTAGGGAAAGGCTCTAGTTTATTTGATTTCTAATAGTACTATAATGCCTTTATTCCTCTTGCGCAATAAGCGAAATCACATCTTTATACTTTATTTACCAGTCAATTCCGCAAATTAGAGTTCCTGATCTCATGGCGCCAGGATCGAGAACGGCCACACCGGTATATTCCTCATCACGGTAAAAAGCACTACCACCACGCCGATTCCGATCGCTCCCCATTTCGGGATCGACTGCGGGATCCACATCACCCTTCTCCTGAACAGAAGCGTCGTCAGGCCAACGAGATAGTACCACGCCAGAATGATCACGATAAACGGAAACAGAAGATTATAGTCAAAGGCCCGGATCACGTGCCCATGGGTCAGTGCATGAAGCGCACGGGTATCTCCGCATCCCGGACAATAGAATCCCGTACATGCATAGGTAAAGCAGGACATCGTAGCTCCCGGGGATTTCTCCGGATCGATAAAGAAGATGTAAGCAAGGCCGAGAAGTACTACGGCCACCATGCAGAACATGAGTGGCCATCGCACGTAATTACGGAATATAAAAGGTTTTCTTATACGATCTTCAGACAATCAGTATCCAAACTCCTGTACCCAGTAATAGGTGCCATCGTAGCAGTAGCAGGCGACACCAAGTGTCGAATAATCTCCGAGAATGTTCGCCTTATGTCCTGAAGAATTCATCCAGGCTTCCACCACTTCCGAAGGAGAGGTCTGCCCGTATGCCAGGTTCTCACCATACGTCAAGTCACTGACCGTCCACCACTCCGATCCGTCCGGACGGGTATGGGACCACTTCACAACGATCTCTGTTGCCCTTATCTTCGCCGCCTTCGCCAGGCCGCCACTCCATTCAAGCGGTCCCAGACCATTCGCGGCACGTTCATCATTCACAAGAGACAGAACCGTCTTTGCCCAGTCTCCGTCGTACGATCCACCGGTTGCCCCCATCGAATCGGGTGCCTCAGTCGTGGTCTCCGGCGGCGGGGCTTCTGTGGTCGTTTCCGGCGGTGCTTCTGTGGTCGTTTCCGGCGGCGCTTCCGTTGTCGTCTCGGGCGGCGCTTCCGTCGTTTCCGGCGGTGGTGCTTCGGTCGTCGTCTCCGGCGGTTCCGTATTCTCCGTAGGCGGCTCAGTCGCCTCCGTTGTCGTCTCCGGTGCTTCGGTCGTTGTTTCCTCCGTAGTCGTTACCGTCGTGGATTCTTTTGTCGTTTCTGACGTCTTCGTAGTGGTCGCTTTCGGATCTTCCGTAGTCGCTGCCGTACTCGACTCACTCAGGCTCGGATCCGATGTATCCGTCGCGGAAGTCGCATCGGCCGTTGTCTCCGAAGTACTCTCCTCCGTTGTTTCCGAAGAGCTCTCATCCGTAGCGAGGGCCGGATCATCCGAAGCCGCAGAAGGATCAACGGGATTCCCGTCCTCATCTGTCTCCACCGCGTCCTCGCTCGATCCACGCGTATTCATCGCTTCAATTTCCTCATCCGAAAGACCGATCTCAGATACGATCCGCAGACCTTCGTCTTCGCCGGCCGCATTACCGGTATCGTTTTTCTTAAACCATGTGGAAGTATCGAAGAGCGCCACCGAATCATCCGACGGATTCAGAAGGACAGCCTTCACATCCGACATACCGATAAAACCCAGCACGAAAGCTGCGCCGATGGTAATGATCGTCATATTTTTACTTATGAGCTTAACGATTTTCCCAAGTCCCATATTTCCATCTCCCTGCCAGAACAGGCATCCCCAAGAAGTATCAAACGGCAAACCGTACAGTTCGCATAAATTTCTACATTATTATCTATGTATATTATATTATTACGAAAAAGAAGAAAAAGCACGTTTTTTATTTCGGAATTGAAAACAATTCCCTGACCTTACCCCCTTCTGCCATAAAGAAGGGACCGCTTGAGGCGGTCCCTACAGGAAAGAAATGTTATGAAACCTAAGATGTCAGTTCTCTATTGTCGTCAATCTGTCCATGAGTACTATCACTTTTCATTTACTGTGACGCCTGTAATGTTTATTGCATTACCGTCCTTCGAATCCAGAGTAATGTAGAATTTGACTCTGCTGTTATTGGTTAATGTCTCATTGTAGATCGGTTCAAATGTAACCGTTTTTGTTCCATTACCGGAAACAACTCTTACATTTCCGCCTACTGTAACATTATTGGCAAATGTAACTGTGATCGAATATTTGCCCGCCTCAAGATTTTTTCCCGAAGTATTGGTTACACCGAGCTGCCCGTTTCCGGTTTTCCCACCATTCCAGGTATTGATCTCATTGGTATCATAGGTGCTTGCTGCGCCACCCGGATTGTCATTTCCTGCCGGCGGCGGAGGTGCCGGAGTCGGAGAAGGTGTCGGAGAAGGTGTCGGCGACGGAGTCGGCGTTGCAGAAGGTGTCGGCGACGGAGTCGGTGTTGGCTGGCTGTTGCCGCCGTTATTCGGATTATTATTCCCACCCGGCGCATTGTTATTGGCCTGCTGGGAAGTATTCACCGTCTGCGAAGACTCAAGCTTGGCACGAGTCGTGGTCAGATAATTATCCACCACTGCCTGCTGCTGATCGACCATGGCAGAATGTGCATCCACGCCCGCTCTCAGTTCATTTGACTTCTGGATATACTGTGAAACACTTGCAAATGTCACTGCACTGAGAAAAACAATGATTGCAATGACACAAACCATTTCCATTAATGTGAATCCTTTTCTGCTCTTCATGACGTATCCCCTCCTTAGGTATCCTCTATGTACTATTCCCTGATGTCGTCTTCCTTGATGTCATGTATGTCTTTGGTTTATGGTCTTATTGTACAGGGAGACATGTTCAAATTCTTGTGGATTTTGTCACATTTTTGTCACATTTTGTGTCTAATTTGTTGCCAATTTATAAATGTCAAAACGAATTTGTGCAAATTGCACATTTCGAAACCGATTTTTGTTCTTTTCGTTTGTGTATTGTATATTGGATTGTGTCAAATTGTGAAAAACGCTTCACATTTCGTTTTTCAGTTCTTCCGCCCGTGCCAGAAGCGCCTCTTTTTCGTTAGGGATCCTGCCGTCCATGATCTCCTCCAGAAGTCTCTTCTTCACCACTCCGAGTTCTTCTCCCGGTTTCATTCCCAGGCCGATCAGATCTCTGCCGTTGATCGCCATAGTCGAATAAGAACAGCACATCTTCTCCTCGATCACCTGATCCAGAAGTTCCTCGAATCGGTCTATTTCAGGAAGCCGGTACGCACTCATCTCCGAATGCGCCGATATATCCGCCCGCTTGACCTCCAGAAGCATACGGAGCTCCTCTTCCCCATATCGGGCAAGTCTCCGTCTTACGATCCGAAGAGACGGTTCCAGCGAGGCGTCGTGATCTCTGATCAGAAGGACGACCGTTTCTTTCGTCTTCGTATCCACCTTCCAGCGCTGAAGCACCGCCTCGGCCATCTCCGCACTTACTTTCTGGTGCCCGTAGAAGTGTCCGACCCCGTTCTCATCCATGGTGAAGCACTGAGGCTTCCCCGCATCGTGAAGAAGCATCGTCATACGGAGGATCACCGTCGCCGGCGCATGGGACATGGCCACAAGCGTATGCTCCCAGACATCGTAGAGGTGATGCGGATTATGCTGGAGGAAACCCTTCATCGGCGCAATCTCCGGAAGGATCGCCGAGAACACCTCGAAGTACTCCCGAAGGATCGGCACACAGAACTCCCCGACGAGAAGTCTCGAGAATTCTTTCCAGATCCGCTCGACGGATAAAGAAAGAAGATCTTCCTTTCTTCGGAATATCTCTTCTTTCGTTTCGTCTTCGATAGAGAAACCATGTTCTGCCGAGAACCGCAGCGCACGAAGGATCCGGAGCGCATCTTCTCCGAACCGCTTCGAAGGATCTCCCACGGTTCGCAGGCACCGGCTGCGAAGATCCTCGATCCCTCCACAGTAGTCAATGACCGTACCGTCCGTCTTCATGGCAAGCGCATTGAAGGTAAAATCCCGGCGTTTCACATCCTCTTCAAGAGAGCGCGTAAACCTCACATCATTCGGATGCCGTCCGTCCTCATACATCCCATCGATACGGAAAGTCGTCACCTCGATCGGGACGCCGTTTACGACCACCGTAACCGTACCGTGGGAAATACCTGTAGGATGGCAATTCCCGCTTCCGAAGATCTCCGTTACCTCATCCGGCAGCGCCTCTGTCGTGACATCGTAGTCCTCCGGGACCTTCCCGATAAGGATATCCCGTACCGCACCGCCGACCACATAGGCTTCTTTTCCGGCTCTTTCGAGCCGCCGGATCACATAGTTCACCTCATCGGGAAATGTATATGCGATCTGTATCCTTCGGGGCTCCATCGTCTCACCGCTCGGTATATCTTGCTTTACGCAGGATCGGCAGCGCCGTATTCCTGTTCAGTTTCTTCGGGCTGCTCCACTTCTTGGCGTCATACAGGGAAAGCTCGATGATCTCGTTCATATCCTCGATCTTAAGGTATGGCAGTGAATCCGGGAGATCGACCCGACGGCACAGGCTCCGGAATCCCTCGATAAATGCTTTCGCCGCTTCCTCTTCCGTAGCTCTTGCGGAACAAAGATGCGTCCGCTTCGCAAGTTCGGCCAGGTCTGCTTTCACCTGCTCGAATTCATACTCCAGAATGTACGGAAGCAGCACAGCGCACACGCTTCCGGGGGTGACATTATACTTCTCGGCAATATAGAGCGCGAAGCTGTGGGTATATCCGTATCCGATCCGCCGCGAGGCCGTGCCGGAATAATAGGGCGCCATCATGAGCTGCAGATACATATCATTACTCAATCCGTGTTTATAGCACTTCTCCAGGTACTGGAAGAAGATCGGCACGGCGATATCCGCATTGGCTTTGTCCGCGGCAAAAGCACTGCCCGCCGGGCTGATGTACGCTTCGATGGCGTGCGTCAACGCCAGGATCGATGCATTCGCCATGTTTTCCATCGGCAGACGCAATATCAGATCCGGGTCGAGCACGACGCATGTCGGCAGAAGATATTCACTATAGTACATGCAGATCTGTTTATCGTGACGGATCAGAGAACAGCACGAACTCTCTGCACCGCTTCCTGTCGTTGCCGCCACATAAAGAGGCAGCCCTCTTCTCGGGATCTTATTGACACCACGCATCTGATACAAGGACATCCCGGGATTCGTGATCCAGACCGCGACCAGCTTGGCCACATCGATCGTTTTCCCGCCGCCGAAGGCAACGATCACTTCGCAGTTGTATGTCTGACATTCTCCGGCACAGGCTTCGATCGTGGCCTGCGTCGTCCGGATCTCCGAGCAGGAAGAGAGGAAACATCTTACATTTCCCGCCTTCAGTATCTCCGTGAACCGGTCACAGAGCTTGAGTTTCTGCAGAGATTTCGCGACGATCACATACACACGCTTCACATTCCTCTTGATCAGTTCCTCAGCAAGTTTCTCGAAAGACCCGATGTCTGCCATCAGTTCCTGCCGCTGGTCCTTCATGCCGGCTGCATATTTGAGAAGTGATCGTCGTGATACCATGGATTGTTCTGCTCCTTCGATGGTCCGGCCGGGAACCGGTCCATATATTGTCTATATAGTATATCATATCGCACGACTTCACAGGATTGAAACATAGCGGTAGGAATTCTGTCCCTTTCCTTGCAAATTGTTTTGTTATACTTTTGTCGGAGGAGTGCGTTTCTTTCCATGGAAATACCGGAGAAGCCTCTTCCCAATAAGTGGATATGCCATCCGGAAAGAGGTTTCTGCCATGAAGTTTACAGATGGACTATGGGCCGTAAAAGAAGGATACACGATCGAGTATCCGAAAGAGATCAACGATATCGATATTTCCGAATCCGGGATCACGCTCTTCGCGCCGTATCAGGCACAGGAGAAGACACGAAGCTCCATCGGATGCGGACTTCTGACCGTACAGATCAGCGCGGTCGGGGCGAATGCATTCTCGATCCGGATCTCGAACCATAAAGGAAGCAGAAAGAGAAAAGCCATCCTGGAACTGAACCGGACGGTCATCCAGCCCGTCAGTGCCGAGAACGAAACCGAATATATCTATACTTCCAGCCTTCTTGAAGTACATCTTCGCAAAGACGGCGAATGGGGCATCTCCTTCTATTACTCCGGGCGTTTCCTGACATCCACCGGTCTCGGAGGCCAGGCCCACATCACTGCACCGGACGGCACTTCCTACATCCGCGAACAGTTAAGTCTCTGTGAAGGCGAGTATATCTACGGTCTCGGCGAACAGCCGGGAAGCATCATCCGCAACGGTGGAACCTACGAGGCCTGGATCGAAGATGCCGGTATCCGAGCCGGCCGTTCCGCAAAAACCGCCCCGTTCTTCCTGTCATCACGCGGATATGGCGTCCTTGTCAACACACCCGAATGTGTCTCCTACGAGATCGGAAACGAATGCACCACGGAAGCAGGTCCGGAAGGGATCACTTCCCGCACACAGTTCTCCGTCAAAGGGCAGACTCTGGAGTATATCCTGATCGGCGGTGCCTCCATGAAGCACGTCATGGATATCTATTCGGAAATGATCGGCCGCGCTGCACTTCCTCCGGCCTGGTCCTTCGGCAGCTGGATCTCTACTCCCCGGATGGAGGTATACGACGAAGAGACGATATTGGATCTGATCGAGAAGAACAAGACCATGAATATGCCTCTTTCGGTCATTCACTTCGGTCCTTACTGGATGAAGGGATTCGAGTGGACCAGTTTTCTTTGGGACGACAAGCGTTTCCCGAATCCGAAGGATATGATCAAAGAACTCCACGAGAACGGTATCCGCGTATGCCTGTGGATCAGTCCTTATATCGCCCAGAAATCGCCTCTGTTCCAGGAAGGATTCGACGGCAGTTACTTCCTTAACCTCGGGAACGGTGATCTATGGCAGTCTGACGTCAGTCAAGCCGGAGCCGGACTGGTCGACTTTACGAACCTGGTCGCCCGTGCCTGGTATCAGAAGTTCCTGGACGAGCTGATCCGCATAGGTGTTGACTCCTTCCATCTGGACTTCGGCGCCGATGCTCCGGTAGCCGATCCGTTCTACGGCGCAGACGCCGCCCGTTACGGCATCACATATAAGAATGAACTGGAGGCGGAGAGTCAGCACAACCTGTATCCCGTTCTTTACGAAGAAGCCGTATTCGAGCTTCTGCAGAGACGCTATGGCCAGAACAACGCCTGTCTCCTGGCGCACGCCGGATTCATCGGATCACAGAAGTATCCGTTCCTGGTACTCGATAACGAAGATCCCTCCTATGAAGGTATGCGTACCGCCCTTTCCAGCGGACTGTCGCTGTCGCTAAGCGGTTTTCCTTATTGGGGTGCCAACATCGGCGGTGTCACGGATCAGTCTACTCCGGACCTGTATATGAGGAGCCACCAGTTCTCCATGTTCTTGCCGCAGGCGATGCTCGGAGGTGCGGAGACATTCCGCGTGCCGTGGCAGTATGGTACCGAAGCCTCCCAGGAGACACTTCTGTTCTCGAGATTTAAGCTCGGCCTGATGCCTTACATCTTCTCAAGTGCCGTGGAATCGAGCACCCTCGGCATTCCGATGACCCGCCCGATGGTCCTGGAATTCCCGGATGATCCGAATACAGCCGCGCTCGACCAGCAGTACATGTTCGGTCCTTCTCTTCTCATCGCACCGATCACATCCGAAGAGGGCATCGTCCGTTACTACGTTCCTTCCGGGATCTGGACGAACCTTCTCACACGGGAGCGGATCGAAGGCCCGATCTGGAAGAACGAACAGCACGGATACCAGACCATGCCGATCCTGGCACGGCCGGGAACGATCCTGGTCGCAGGTTCTTCCGATGAGAAGCCGGTCTATAACTATATGGAGAATGTCACCATCACCTTGTTTGAACTTCCCGAAGGAAAAGAAGTCAGCACGGATGTCTATTCCGCAGACCTGAAGAATGTCGGTATCGTAAAGGCATTACGCCAGGACGGAAAAATCACGGTGCACACCCAGGGATTCTATGGCCAGACACGTCTTGTTCTCTCCGGCATCTTCCGGATCAGTTCGTCCAGTGTCGGCATTCCTGAGCTGAATGAATGGGGAACGATGGTCGTATTCAGTGGAGAGGATATCGAGATCGGAGTACTCTGATCACTCGCGTCCGCGGATCTTTCCGATCAGGATCACCGCCACGGCCACCAGTGCCACGATGACCAGCACGCCACCTATGATCATCCTCGTCGTCAGGACGAAACCTTCGGTTTCCGGAGGAACCGGCGTAGGCGTCGGCAAAGGGGTGGGCGTAGGACTCGGCGTCGGCGTGGGGGTAGGCGTAGGCGCGATCCCCTTCGCTATATGGACTTCACTCAGCACGCCCTCGTCCGTCGTCATGGTCATCATGGAAGACACCTCTCGGGACTTCGCCTCCAACGGGTCGGACACATAGGCATCCGTAAGCTCGATCTTCTTTCCCGCCATGGCGGCCCCTGAGGAAATGATGTCCACCTCTGCACTTCGGATAAGAATACTTCCCTCCGGACAGAATATCGCCGTATTGTCTGCGTCCTTGCTCTCGGCATGGACATAGGCCGGACCTTCGATCGTGATATTGTTCTTTCCATAGATCGCACTGTCGGAAGCCCACAGCTCCGCGGACGTTCCTTCGCCCCGGATGGTGACTGATCCTTCCGGCGCCGAGATCAGCTTCGACGCCGAGAAAACAGAGATTTCCGTACCGGCATCCACGATGACATCTCCGGCTCTTGCGCCGACCACACCGCCGGGACTTTTGACCTCATCCGCACCACGGATATTCGCACCGGTAATATTGACCGAGCCATCTGCCATAAGCAGATATCCGGCATCCGCGGTCTCCCCCGAGGCCTGGAGTATGATTTTCGTATTTTCAATCGAGAGGTCTCCGTTCTGTGCGTAGACCGCCGTGTGACAGGCGGACACCACGAGTTCGAGACTTCCCTCCCCTGTGATCGTAAGAGGTCCGTTCACAAGGATCGCCGGAAAATTCAGGTTCGAGGTCACCTTATTTGTCCCGGTCACCTCGATGACCGCATCTTCCAGTGCAGAGAAATCAATATACATCCCATCGTACCCGGAGAGAGTAAGGGTATGTGTTTTCGCCTCGTACTGCCAGGTCTCGCCCTTTTCATTCTGGGAAGAAGCAAATGTCCGGCCGTCGATCGAGATCGTGCCCGCTTCTTTCCCCATCGGGGCAAAAGCCAAGCACATCAGCGCCATAACGGAAGTGGCGGCCCATATAACGATTCTGGTAAAAAGTCTATTTCTTCTCATATTCCGTGTTCTTCCCATACGAATTTCTGTTTCCCACTATACCACAACCCTCCCGTGAAAGGGAGAAGATATGGAAATTGCGCCTTGACATTTGACGGTTCAACCACCATAATAGGGAAGTACTTCGGGGCATTAGCTCAGCTGGGAGAGCGCCAGGTTCGCAATCTGGAGGTCGTGAGTTCGATCCTCATATGCTCCACCATGAACGCCTTTGCCGATTTTCGGCAGAGGCGTTTCTTTATTTTTTCCGATTTTTTCATATTGCTTTAACTTTTTACAGGTATCATAATAGAAATAGGTAGGAATTTTAGGTGGGTCAGGACATGCTCGACGCTTTATCCGTACAGGTCGCTTTTCTCCTTTTTGAAGCAGTATTCTGCTTCTTATCGGCTGTGCTCGCCATTACCAACAGCAGTCACCGGCGGCGCATCCGTTTCCCGCTTACGCTCCTGACGGTCATGGGCGGTCTGATGCTCCTCTTCGATTCTCTTTCCTATGTCGGTCAGGGCCGGTCCGGTTCACTCAATTGGGCACTGACCCATGTCTCCAACAGCATCGTATTCATGGTCTGTGCACTGATGCCGTCCGTCTATGCCGTGTATGCCGTCGTCCGTATTTTCGGTGATTTCTCATTACGGCGCCATGCTCCGGCTCGGATCCGCATCCTTGCGTGCCTGATCCTTTCCGGGATCGCCGGTATTCTGGTCCTCATCTCACAGGCGACCGGGATCTATTACACCATCGATTCTTCCAACTACTATCATCGCGGCTCCTTGTTCCCGCTCTCCCTTGTTTTCCCTTTCATCTGCATTCTCCTGGTCACTTCGATCCTGTTCCAGTACCGCTCCAAGCTCGGCAAGTTCCAGCTGCTGGCTCTCTCTTCATACCTGGTCTTCCCCGCTGTCGGCATGGTCATCCAGCTTCTCTTCATGGGCTATTCCTACATCAACATGGGTATCGGCCTGTCGGCGATCCTTCTGTTCATCGAGGGCACCATCTCCACGAATAACGAGATCCGCCACATCGCCCGGACCGAGGTCAGGACCGGTCTTCCGAACGAGCACGGCTGTGTCGAGTGGCTCAACCATTTACGGAACCATCCAGAATTCACGGAATATGCCGCCGTATTCTTCGATCTGACGAAGTTCTCCGATATCAACCGGAAATACGGCATCACCGGTGGAAATGTAGTCCTGGCCAGCTACGGTCTGACACTGTCGGAGCATCTGGAGAAGGACGAACTCCTGGCCAGGCAATACGGAAACCAGTTCGTCGCCGTGATCAAGAACGGTCATGTTGACTCCTTCCTGGAGCTGCTTTCCGGTGTTCCGGTTTCTTTCTATGACAAGCAGGCCGATAAGGTCCGCTCGGTAAATGTCTCCGCCCGTGCCGGTATCTTCCGCATCGACAGAGCCGATCTCGACGGAGAGGAGATCATCTCCTGCGCCGCCATCGCGCTGAGCATGGCCAAGTCCAAGAACGGCAAGCAGAATGTATTTATGACCAGAGATCTTCTTAATGAACTGGAAGACAGAAGGAAGTTCGAAAACGAGATCGAGAAGGGTCTTCGGAACGGCGAATTCGTCCCCTTCTACCAGCCGAAAGTCGATGCGAATACGCATATGCTCTGCGGAGCCGAGGCACTGGCACGCTGGAAGCACAACGGCAGCATCTATCCGCCGTCTTCTTTTATTCCACAGATGGAAGTGAACCGTTCGATCAGCAGTCTCGATCTGATGCTCCTCGAGGGTGTCTGCCGTGATCTGTCTTCCTGGATCGCCGAAGGGCTGACTCCGCCCACGATCTCCGTGAATTTCTCCAGAAGGAACCTGGCCGATCCGGCGATTGCCGACCGTATCCACGACATCATCACGAAATCAGGCATACCTAAGAATCTGATCGAGATCGAAGTCACCGAGACAGCCGACGAATTCCCGATCTACGTTCTGAAGAATTTCGTGGACGCGCTTCACAACTATGGCTACCTCGTATCGATCGACGACTTCGGCTGTGCCAGTTCTTCTCTGACGCTGCTTCGCGAGATCACCTTCGACACGATCAAGATCGATAAGGGATTCGTCAATAATGATTATCCGAAGGATATGACGATCCTCGAGCACATCGTAAAGATGGCGAAATCCCTGAACCTTCAGATCGTAGCCGAGGGCATCGAGTACGAAAAGCAGGTAAAGACTCTTCTGGATCTGGGCGTCTTTGTGATCCAGGGCTACTATTTCGACAAACCCATGCCTTCCGACGGCATGAGAAAACGTCTCATCTCCCCGAAATACGAGGAAACGAGACGTTCCGAGTCCTGATTTATACCGGATCCTTCCGTATTACTTCAGGAATCCGTTGATGATCTGCTCTTCCGCTTCGGCTTCCGTAAGTCCCAGCGTCATAAGCTTGATCAGCTGTTCACCGGCGATCTTACCGATGGCCGCCTCGTGCACGAGGGCCGCATCCACATTATTCGCTTCCAGTCCCGGAACAGCCAGGATCCGGCCGTTATCCATGATGATCGCATCGCACTCCGTATGTCCGGAGCACGCAGCATTTCCGGTCAGGACCGCATCGAATTTCTGATAGGAATCGTCTTTAGCGACCGAACGGGAAACGACATCGGCCGAGCAGTTCTCGCCATTTAAGTCTACGCGGTAGTTACTGACCGCATTCTGGCTACCGTGCGTCATCAGGCGCTCGTGCACGACCAGTCTTGCCCCTTTCCCGAGTTCCGCCTTCGTGTCACGGACCGTATCGTCGACGCCCTTGATCTGGGTCATCTCCATCTCCATGTAGCTGTCTTCTTCCATGTAGACTTCTGTCCCCGGGTTCAGAATACGCTTACCGGATCCGTCTCCGGAACCATAGTGTTTCTCAACATATTTGACCCTCGCGCCTTTCCCCACGAAGAAACGGTGAATACCATCGTGCTCACTGTCCTTCGGTCCGCAGTTATCGATGCCGCAGCCGGCAACGATCACGACGTCGCAGTCCTCCCCGATATAGAAATCGTTGTAGACGATCTCCTTAATGCCGCTGGCCGTCATGACCACCGGGATATGGACACTCTCATTCTTCGTACCGGGCTTGATCCGGATATCGATGCCTGAACCGTTCTCCTTCGGCGTGATGTCGATATTCGCTGTCGAATTACGGGCGACGGCTTTTCCGTTGGCGCGGATGTTAAATGCACCGACCGGGACCTTATGAAGATCCGCCACCTCTTCTAAGAGACGATCTGATGTAGCATCTAAGTTCAGCATGATTCCTCGCCTCCTTCCAGGATCTCTTCCTTACCGCAGCGCTTCACCGCAGACATCGTGCCGGCAAGCTTCGGCAGAACGTCTTCTTTTCTGCCATGCTCCACCAGTTTCCCATCGCTCAGCACCACGATCTCGTCAGCAATATTCAGGATCCTCTCCTGATGGGAGATGATGAGGATCGAGCTGTCCTTAATGTTCTTCCGCATCCCTTCGAATACCTTAATGAGGTTACTGAAGCTCCACAGGTCGATACCGGCCTCCGGTTCGTCGAAGACCGACAGCTGGGACCCCTTGGCCAGCACCGTCGCGATCTCGATACGTTTCAGTTCGCCGCCGGAAAGACTGGCATTGACCTCACGGTTAATGTAGTCTCTCGCGCATAGACCCACCTCCGACAGATACTTACATGCATCTACCGAGCTGAGTTTCGTACCCGTGGCCAGACGGATCAGGTCGAATACCTGAAGGCCCTTGAAGCGCACCGGCTGCTGGAAGGCAAAGCCGATACCGGCCCTGGCACGATCGGTAATGGACATCTCCGTAATATCCTCACCGTTAAAGAGGATCTTGCCGGAAGTCGGGGTAATGATGCCGGCAATGATCTTGGCCATCGTCGACTTGCCGCCACCGTTCGGGCCGGTGATGACAGTGAGGTTCCCATCCGGGATGGTAAGATTAATGTCATGCAGGATCTCTTTATCCTGCCCCTCCTCATTCACTTCGAATGAGACATGCTGAAGTTCGAGCATGATATCTCCTTATCTAGGGAATTATATTATTTCAGTGCTTTTGCCTCGGAAGAGAAAACGCCCTCGGCAGCGACTGATCAAAATTCAACCAAGGGATATTGTACCACGATTCGGAAGCCTTTTGCTGTTTCCGAGGAAACATCTAGTGTAAACTTCATGTCATCGGCCATTTTCTTCACCAGAAACAGCCCCATACCGGTGGCTTTCTTCCGTTCCTGCCCCGTGTCGCCGGTAAATCCCCGCTCGAAAATAAACGGAAGGTCGCAGGATTTGACCCCGATCCCGTTGTCCTCGATGACCAGCTTATCCTCCCCCTCCACGGAAAACCGAAGCCGCGGATCCTCGGAGCTATACTTAATGGCATTACTGACAAGCTGCCCTAAGATGAACCGCAGTGCCCGGCGGTCGCTGTAGATCGTTTCTTCCCGGACCTCATTGATCACGAGGAAATCCTTCTCCATAAGAAGCGGCCTGTAGTCCTCGATCACCTCATCGATGACATCCTTGATAGGAAGGCGCTCGAAGCGGTAGTCCTTCTTCTCTCCTTTGATGCGCGAATACTGAAGCATCTGGTCGACGCATTCGCTGATCCGGCTTCGGATATACTCGATCTTATAGACCATCCCGGGATCCAGTGTATCCCGGTTATTGTCGAGGATCATGGTAAGGAGGGCAATCGGCGTCTTCGCCTCATGGGCCCAGGCCTCTACGTATTCCTCATAGTCTTCATTACGGGACCGCTCGCATGTCAGATTCTCATCACGCCGTAAGACCGCTGTGCACATCTCTTCCATCCGGGCTCTCTCTGCGCCTTTCAGATTCGAAATGAGGATCAGAGCATGCGTCTCGTCCGGATCCCGGAGGAAATCCTCCAGCGCACGGGTCTGTCTCTGCTCGGAACGGGCAAGAATCACGCACAGAAGAATAAACGAAAGGACGGTAAAAAGAAGAAGCGACAGCATGACCATCCGCGCCGCCCTGGCATCGGTGATCCAAAGAAGCACGCAGAAGAAAACATCCACCGCCAGTGCATAGGCAAGCCACGGAATATGGGATCCGAAGACCGATAAGA
>Ga0247608_10003107_pt1 | contig 19755 bp, 8 predicted proteins | sample 176DNAGHGlowgp2_FD_193490 | JGI IMG/M metagenome (GOLD analysis project Ga0247608, IMG submission 193490) | Sheep rumen microbial communities from Palmerston North, Manawatu-Wanganui, New Zealand - 1766 DNA GHGlow gp2 | ecosystem: Host-associated > Mammals > Digestive system > Stomach > Rumen ...
TGGTGTGTGGTTAGCGGTTGTCCTGTATGAGGCACTCGCCGGTCATGTCGGCCGGCTGTTCCAGGCCCATGATGTGGAGTATGGAGGGTGCCACGTCGGCGAGTCGCCCGTCTTTCACGGTGGCCGAGTTGTTGTTGGTCACGTAGATGAAGGGCACGGGGTTGAGCGAGTGTGCTGTGTTGGGCGTGCCGTCGGCATTGATGGCGTTGTCGGCGTTGCCGTGGTCGGCTATGATGATGGCCTCGTAGTCGTTGGCCTTGGCCGTCTCAATGACGTCGTGCACGCACTGGTCCACGGCCCACACGGCCTTGGCTATGGCGTTGTAGACACCGGTATGCCCCACCATGTCGCCATTGGCGAAGTTGACCACGATGAAGTCGTACTGCTGCGTGTTGATGGCGGCGCAGAGCTTGTCCTTCACCTCGAAGGCGCTCATCTCGGGCTTCAGGTCGTAGGTGGCCACCTTGGGCGAGGCCACGAGTATGCGGTCCTCACCCTCAAAGGGAGCCTCGCGCCCTCCGTTGAAGAAGAAGGTGACGTGGGCGTACTTCTCGGTCTCTGCGGTGTGGAGCTGGCGCTTGCCCTGCTTGGAGAGATACTCGCCCAGGGTGTCTTCCACGTTCTCCTTGGGGAAGAGTATGTGCAGGCCGGTGAACTTGGCGTCGTAGGGTGTCATGCAGTAGTATTGCAGGCCAGGTATGGTCTTCATGCCCTGGTCTACGAGGTTTTCCTGGGTGAGGGCTATGGTGAGCTCCTTGGCGCGGTCGTTGCGGAAGTTGATGAAGATGACCACGTCGCCCTCCTCGATGCACCCGTTGACGCTGGCGTTGTGGATGGGCTTGACAAACTCGTCGGTCACGCCCTCGTCGTAGCTCTCCTGCATGGCCTGCACCATGTCGGTGGACTGCTTGCCCTCGCCCTTGACCAGCAGGTCGTAGGCCTCCTTGACACGCTCCCAGCGCTTGTCGCGGTCCATGGCGTAGAAGCGCCCCACGATGGAGGCTATGGCAGCGCTGTTGGCAGCGCACACCTGCTGTACCTGTTCTATGAAGCCCTTGCCTGAGCGGGGGTCGGTGTCGCGCCCGTCCATGAAGCAGTGCACGAAGGTCTGGTTCTTTAGCCCGTAGTGGGTGCCCACCTCGATGAGCTTGAACAGGTGGTCGAGGCTTGAGTGCACGCCTCCGTCGCTGGTCAGTCCCATGAGGTGTAGCTTCTTGCCCTTCTCCTTGGCGTAGGTGTAGGCAGCCTTCACCTGGGCGTTGTCCACGATGGAGTTGTCCTTGCAGGCACGGTTGATCTTGACCAGGTCCTGGTAGACTATGCGCCCGGCGCCTATGTTGAGGTGACCCACCTCGGAGTTGCCCATCTGTCCGTCGGGCAGGCCCACGTCTTCGCCCGACGCGCTTAGCTGGGCGTGGGCGCTGGTTGCACACAAAAGGTCGAGATAGGGCGTAGGCGTATTAAAGATTACGTCGCCGCGCCCGTGCTGTCCGATTCCCCATCCGTCGAGAATCATCAATAGAGCTTTCTTTGCCATAATTTTGGAAATACTTATTTAATATAACAGTCTGTTTTGACAGTCGATTCTATATATGGTTATTGCACCGCTTTGCAGTAGGAGGCGACGTGACTCACGCCGCAATAATCTGCTCGATTGCGACGTGAGACACGTCGACTCCTACTTGTGGCTGCAAAATTACTGCAATTTTTCCAATTCGCGCGCTAATTTGCAGATGTTAACCCTTTTTTAGGCTGTCTGGCAGGGCTTTGCAGCCGAGAAGAGCCGCCTGCGGGGCGTTTGTCTACAAAAACGAAAAGATATGAGACATACAGAAAAGCCATCAGACAAAGAAAAAAGCGTAAAGCACACATAAATAAAGCTCTTGGCCAGTTTCTTCGTAACTTTGCACCGTAGAAATCATTTACACGAAGTGTAGACCTTCGCCCCGACGGCAGAGCCGCATGAAACGCACACCATCAAAACAATTCAATAAAACCAAAATTCACGTATGAAAAGCTTAAGACAAATCTCGAAGCAAGGCCAACGGCGTTGGCCACTATGCTGCGGAAGGAAGTGGTCGCTGGCCGTTGCCGTAGGGCTGTTGGCCGGCGGTAGCCTGCTCACGTCGTGCTCCGACTACGACCTGGATGAGCGTACTCCCGACGGCTGGGGGTCGAGCATCTACAGCTGGCTCGACGAGCAAGGCAACTACACCAACACCGTGCGCATGATCGACGACCTGGGCTATCGCGAAGTGCTGGCCAAGACTGGCTCGAAGACGCTCTTCGTGGCCGACGACGCGGCCTATGAGCGCTTCTTCCGCAACAACCCCTGGGGAGTGAGGAGCTATCAGGGCCTGTCCACGTCGCAGAAGAAGATGCTGCTCTTCGGCAGCATGATCGACAACTCGATGCAAATCAGCACCCTGCCCAGCGTGGAGGGCACGCCGCCGCGCGAGGGTGAGTGCATGAGGCGCTTCGCCTCGAGCACCACCTACGACTCCGTGGCCGTGCTCCAGCCCGCCGACATGCCCAACAACCCCTATTGGCAGCGCTACCGCGCAGCCGGCTCTCCCATGGTGTGCATGACCGACAACTCCACCGTGCCCCTGGTGCAGTTTATCGAGAAGCAGCTCTCCAACAAGCACATCACCAACGAAGACTACAACTTCATCTACAACTACACCACGCAGCGAGAGCCAGGCGACGCCAGCATCAACGGCGTGCCCGTGGAACAGGGCAACATCAAGTGCTCCAACGGCTTCATCCACAAGATGAGCGAGGTCATCACGCCTCTGCCCAACATGGCCGAGCTGATCAGGCAGAAGCCCACGGTGAGCCAGTTCAACCGCCTGCTTGAGCGCTACTGCGCTCCCTACCCGCTGTCGCAGAACGCCACCACACAGTACAACTACCTCTACGACACCAACGTAGACACCGTGTTCCAGAAGCGATTCTTCTCGGAGAAGTCGCAGGACGGCCTGGCTGTCGACGCCACGCCCGACCGCGGCCCTGTGAACGGCCTGCTCAAGTTCGACCCCGAGTGGAACGCCTACTACGCCGGCCTCAACGACCAGGACGGCAACGTGGCCATGCAGCGCGACATGGCCGTGATGATGGTTCCCAGCGACAAGGCCCTCGACGAGTACTGGAACGAGGGTGCGGGCAAGGTGCTGCGCGACTACTATGGCACGTGGGACCGCGTGCCCGACGACGTGGTGTCGAAGCTCATCAACAACAACATGCTCAGCTCCTTCATAGGCTCCGTGCCCTCTAAGTTCACGAGCATACTCAACGACGCCAACGACCCCATGGGCGTGCAGGTAGAGGCCATCGACTCGGTGTGGCTCGGCTGCAACGGAGCCATCTACCTCACCAACCGCGTCTACTCGCCCACGGCCTACGTCAGCGTCAGCTTCCCGGCACTCATCAACGAGACCATGCGCATACTCTACTGGGGCATTGAGCAGCTGCAGTACAACGTGTACCTCAACTCGCTCAACTCCTACTACAGCTTCTTCATACCCACCAACGGCTCGCTGCTACAGTACGTCGACCCCTGCTCCTACGGCAAGAACCACACACAGCTCATGCGCTTCTACTACGACGCCACGAAAGTGAACCGCCAGGAGCGCGTGTGGGCCAGCCTGTGGAACTACGACCCCGAGACGGGCGAGGTGGGCGACTCCATAGGGCGCGTCACCGACTACAACACCATACGCAACCGTCTGAAGGACATCCTCGACACCCACATCGTCATTGGCAACGTGGAAGACGGCCACGAGTACTACCGCACCAAGGGCGGCACCGAGCTTAGGGTGAGCAACGTGGCCGCCGGAGCCAACGGCATGACCGTGGAGGGCAGCTACCAAAGGAACGAGGGCTCGCCCGTGAGCGTGAGCTACATCTACGACCAGACCGACGGCGGCAACGGCAAGAGCTACATACTCGACTCACAGCCCATCATGGGAACGCGCCAGACCGTGCACGACGTGCTGGCCCAGCACGAGGAGTTCTCCAAGTTCCTCGAACTCATGGACGGCAGCGGACTCTTCGAGGTCATCCACAACAAGCGCAACGCCACCGCCGGACAGAACATCGCCTCGTTCAACACCTATCACTATACCGTGTACGTGCCCACCAACGAGAGCATAGAGCGCCTGCAGAAGGCTGGCAAGCTCTCCTCCTGGGACATCGTGAGCGACTATGAGGAGCGGGGCAACCTGCCACTCAAGACGCGCGACTCGCTGCAGATATGCAACTTCCTGAAGTACCACATACAGGACAACGCACTCTTCATAGGCGCCGCCGAGGAGAGCGGCGACTTCGAGACAGCCGTCATCGACCCCTCGACAGAGCGATTCTACAGGGTCAACGCCCAGCTACAGGCCGACGGCATCACCCTGCGCGACCACGCCGGCAACACACGCCACGTGGTGACTTCCAACCCAGCCCTGTACAACCTCATGGCAAGAGAGTATCAGTACAACACATCGGATGCATCGCAGGCCACGAACATTGAAACCAGCTCGTCGGCCGTGATACACCTCATCGACGAGCCATTGATGATTGAAAACTGAAGAAAATAGAACATTATGAATACGACAATAAAACATTTACACCTGGGAGATTGGGCGAAGCGATGCTGGACTGTGGTCATCTGCCTACAGCTGTCGGTCTTTGCCTTCCACTCCTCACTATGCCACGCCCAGAAAGCCGGCGACATCATCAGCGGTACGGTGACCGACGACATGGGACCCGTGATGATGGCCAATGTCGTTGAGCTCGATGCGGCCAACCGTATCGTGGCCTCGGCCGTGACCGACATGAGCGGAAACTTCTCCTTCAAGCTCAAGAATCCCAAGGACAAGCTCCGCATCACCTACGTGGGCTACAAGACCGTGGTGCTGCCCATCAACAAGACCAAGTTCATGGTGAAAATGCAGGACGCCACGCAGATACGCGAAGTGACCGTCACCTCTCGCAAACGCACCCAAGGCTCCGGCCTGGCCATACCCATCGACGAGGTGTCGACCGCACAGCAGAGCATCAACATGAGCGAGTTCGAGGGACTCTCACTCACCACCGTCGACGAAGCCCTGCAGGGCCGTATCGCCGGCCTCGACATCGTGGCCAACTCAGGCAACCTGGGTAGCGGCACCAGTATGCGCCTGCGCGGTGTGTCGAGCATCAACGGCTCGTCAGAGCCGCTCATCGTGGTCGACGGCAACGTGTGGGAGACCAACACCAACGACTTCGACTTCTCCAGCGCCAACGAAGAGAAGTTTGCAGAGCTGCTCAACGTCAACCCCGAGGACATAGAGAGCATCTCGGTGCTCAAGGACGCTGCCGCCACCGCCATCTGGGGCTCGCAAGGCTCCAACGGTGTCATCGAGATCAAGACCAAGCGTGGTACGCGCGGAAAGACACGCGTGAACTACTCGTTCCGACTCACGGGCACCTACCAGCCCCAAGGCTACAAGATGCTCAACGGCGACGAGTACACCATGCTGCTCAAGGAGGAGTACTTCAACCCCTCGCTCAGCGACGCCTCGAGCAACATACCCGAGCTGAACTACAACCCCTCGTTCCCTGAGTACGAGATGTACAACAACAACACCGACTGGCTCAAGGTGGTGAAGAAGACCGGCTGGCGACAGAACCACTACCTGGCACTCTCAGGCGGCGGCGAGAAGGCCCACTTCCGCATAGGCGCCGGCTACGACCGCGAGACAGGCTCCATCATCAAGCAGCAGCTCGACCGCTTCACCTCGCGCGTGAACCTCGACTACTTCGTCTCCGACCGCATCAAGATTGAGACCAACATCGCACTGACCTACACCAAGAACAAGAAGAACAACGGCGACCTGCTCGCCATTGCCTACGTGCGCATGCCTAACCTCTCCATCTACGAGCAGGACAAGCAGGGCAACGACCTCGACGAGTACTACTCCATGCTGCCCACCGTGTCGAACCAGCTGCGCGACCAGCTCAACCACAAGAACCCCGTAGCCCTGGCCAACCTGGCCAAGAACAACGAGACGAGCTACAACATTACGCCAGAGTTCAAGCTGCGCTACGACCTGCTCAGCACCGACATGGACAAGACGCGACTGAACTATGAGGGCAAGGTTGTGTTCAACATATTTAATAGGTATAACGACCAGTTCATGCCCCTGTCGCTGAGCACCACCGGCTGGAACGACACGTCAAACAAGCAGAGCAACCGCACCACCTCGTCGGCCGACAAGAGCCTGGGCGTGACCACCACCCACACCCTCACCTTCACGCCCGCTTTCCGCAACAAAGACCACTCGCTGACCATGATGCTCCGCGGACAGCTCACCTCGGGCACCTCGTCGGCACAGAGCACCAGCTCATGGGGACTGCCATCTGGAAGCATACAGAGCACAGCCGCAGAAGGCATCATCGACGGCCTCTCCACCGGCAGCGGACAGTGGCGAAGCATCTACTTCACCTACTCCACCCACTACGCCTACAAGGGCCGCTACATGGCCGACTTCTCCGTGCGCCGCGACGGCTCGACCAAGTTCGGCGACGACCAGCGATGGGGTAACTTCCCCGCACTCTCGCTCAGATGGAACGTGAGCAAGGAACCCTGGTTCCAGAAGGCACTGCCCTTCATCTCCATGCTCTCCATCCGACCAGGCTGGGGCATCGTGGGCCGACAGCCCGGCTCCGAGGGACTCTACTTCAGCAAGTACTCCGACGGCGCCGGCTACCTGGGCCAGGGCAGCGTCTACCCGCAGAACATACAGCTGAAGAACCTCAAGTGGGAGCAGAAGGAGACCTACAACATCGGTACCGACTTCGGACTGTTCAACGACATCATCACCGGTAACGTGGAGTACTACTGGCAGTACACCACCGACCTGCTCATGGCGAGGCGCGGCATACCCACCTCGTCGGGCTATGCCAACCTGGCCTACCAGAACGTGGGTAACATGAGGAACATAGGCTGGGAGTTCAACCTCAACGGCAACCGCATCATCAAGGCCGGCAAGTTCTCGGCCGACTTCAACATCACCTTCGCCAACAACAAGAACCAGATCACCGCCATGGACGAGACCTGCCTGGCCTCGCTCAACCAGGAGTTCAACCGCTCAAACGGCAGCTACCTCACCCGCGTGGAGCTAAACACCTCCATGGGGTCCATCTACGGCTTCCGCTACAAGGGTGTCTACCAGTACAGCGACTACTCAGCCGAGGAGGTGCCAGGCGTGAGCGGCCCCAACGCCCCGGTGGTCCGCGACAAGAACGGCGTGGTGATACTCGACGAGAACCAGATGACCAAGCCCATGATGTTCTGCGCCGGAAGCGTCAACTACGAGTTCCGCGGCGGCGACGCCATCTACGAGGACATCAACAGCGACGGACAAATCAACGAACTCGACATCGTCTACCTCGGCTCCTCGCTGCCCAAGTTCACCGGCGGCTTCGGCTTCAAGCTCAACTTCGGCCGACTCACCTGGAACAACCAGTTCAACTTCCGCTACGGCAACAAGATCATCAATGCCGCACGCATGGAGGTGGAGAAGATGTACGACAACAACAACCAGAGCCGCGCCGTGAACTGGCGCTGGCGCGTAGAGGGCGACGTCACCGACATACCGCGTGCACTGCGCCAGACGGGCTACAACTGGCTGGGCAGCGACCGCTTCATAGAGGACGGCTCGTTCATACGCCTCAACTACTCGCAGCTCAGCTACTCGCTCGACCCGAAGATCATCAAGAAGTGGGGCCTGACCCAGCTCAACTTCTACGTCTCGGCCAACAACCTGTTCTGCCTTACCAAGTACTCCGGCGCCGACCCGGAGGTGGGCTACGGCAACATGGGAATAGTCACCGACGGTGCCAAGACACCGCGCGCCAAGTCGTTTACAGGAGGCCTTACCATCCAGTTCTAAGTGAAGGACGAAGAATCAGCTATCGCTTAACGAGACAATAACATTAAAACAAAGAGTAATATGCACAACAACAATAACAACAAAGGGAAACGAAGCCTGGCAACGACGGTAGGTAAGCTCGCCGCAGCACTGTTGCTACTACCGGCCCCCTTCTTTGTTTCCTCCTGCTCCGACTTCCTCGACATCATGCCCCTCAACGACGTGGTGCTCGAGAACTACTGGACAGAGAAGGCCGATGTCACCAGCGTGATGAACAGCTGCTACGAGTCGCTCGAAAACAGCGACGCCATGGCGCGGCTCATCGTCTGGGGCGAGCTCCGCAGCGACAACATGCGCGCAGGAGCCAGCGTGTCGAACGACATCAACGAGATACTCAAGGAGAACCTGCTGCCCTCCAACTCCTACTGCAACTGGTCTACCATCTACCAGTGCATCAACCGCTGCAACACCATCTGCCACTACGCACCCATGGTGCAGGCCATCGACCCCAACTACACCGAGGAGGAGATGCTGGCCAACGTGGCCGAGGCCACCACACTGCGCGCACTGAGCTACTTCTACCTCGTGCGCACCTTCCGCGACGTGCCCTACAGCACGCAGCCCAGCATCAGCGACGACCAGCAGTACATACTGCCAGCCACACCCTTCAACGCCGTGCTCGACTCGCTCACCGAGAGCCTCGAGAGCGTCAAGGGCAACGCCGTGCGCAGGTACTACACCGACGAGAGCCCCAATGCCTACCAGAACTCCTGCCGCATCACACGCTGGGCCGTCTACACCCTGCTGGCCGACATCTACCTCTGGAAGGGCGAGTGGGACAAGGCCATCAGCTACTGCGACCAGGTCATCGACTACAAGCGCCAGCAGTACAAGGAGACGCTTGAGCGCGAGGGCAACATCAACAACATTGCACTCATCGACAGCATACCCATGATACTCGAGAAGCCTGTGGGCAGCACCGTCTGCGGCAATGCGTACAACGAGATATTCGGCGATGGCAACTCCTTCGAGAGCATCTTCGAACTCTACTTCAACAGCACGCAGCGCCAGAAGAACAGCTGGGTGTCTAACTACTATGGCAACAACAACAACACCCTGGGCAACCTCAGCGGCCCCGACTTCCTGTTCAAGGACGTGGCCACGGGGCAGAACACCGTATTCAAGAAGACCGACGGCAGGGCCTACGAGTCGGCCGAGCTTACCAGCTCGCGCTACGCCATCACCAAGTATGCACGCCGGAATGTGTTCTACACCACCCAGAACGTCACTACCGAAAAAGACCTACAGCTCACCAGCACCAGGCGCTCCAGCAGCGATGCCAACTGGATCATCTACCGTCTGAGCGACGTGCTGCTCATCAAGGCCGAAGCCCTCATAGAGCGCTCACAGCCAGGCGACCTCGATGCGGCCTACGCCCTCATCGACATTGTCAACAAGCGCGCCAACGACGCCGTGGGCGGCACCCGCGGCAGCACGCTCACCAAGTCAGACTACATCGACTCCAAGGCTGCCATGGAAGACCTGCTGCTCGAGGAGCGCCAGCGAGAGTTCCTCTACGAAGGCAAGCGATGGTTCGACCTGGTGCGCTTCGCCCGCCGCGACGGCGACAACTCCAGGCTCATCAACCTCTCCACGCGCAAGTATCTTGAAAACGTCAACGCCATCAAGATCAAGCTGGCCGACCCCAACATCATCTACTTCCCCTACGCCAAGAACGAGCTCAAGGTCAACCCGCTGCTCAAGCAGAACCCGGCCTTCACCACTGGCGAGGACTCCGAGCTGTCCAGATAAGACAGCCCTCAACGCCCTTTTGGAAGAAGGGATGACAGAGTAAAGCTACAAACAAAACAAAAGCAAAAAATTATGAAAAAGACTATCATAAGATTCCTCACGTTCATGGCAGCCACCCTCCCACTATGGGGAGTGGCAGGAGGAGTTCTCACCTCCTGCGTGGACAACGACGACGACGTGCCCGAGAACTACTACTCCTCGACCAAGCTCACCGCCACCGAGTTTCTTGAGGAGCGGCCCGAGCTGTTCAGCCAGTTCACAGGCATCCTCAAGCGCACGCCCTACTACTCCATGCTCTCCACCTACGGCACCTACAGCACCGCCGGACTGCTCAAGTACACCGTCTTCGCCCCCACCAACGAGGGCATAGAGCGCTACCTCAAGCGCCGCGGCTACAGCAGCATAGACCAGATACCCAGCGAGACCTGCGACACCATCGCCCGCACCCACATCATCAAGAAGGGTGCCTTCTTCACCACCGACATCAGCGAGGGCGCACTGCCCGAGCTCAACATGGACGACGCCTACATCGTGCTCTCGTCGGACTCCGACGTGCAGAACAACAACAAGCTCGTATATTATATAAATAAGAACGCGCGCGTAATAGAGCGCGACGACTCGGTGACCAACGGCGTGGTCCACGTGCTCAACAACACCATCACCTCAAGCTCCATGCTCCTGGCCGAGAAGATAGAGGAAGACTCCATGCTCACCCTCTTCTCGCAGGCACTGCAGCTTACCGGCATGGCCGACTCGCTCACCCGCTACCTCGACGAGAGCTACTTCTGCGGCGACGACTCGGTGTACACCGGCACCATGGAGCGATGCACCAGCGGCGGAGCCACCTACACACGCACATTCTGGGTGGGCAAGCGCTACTTCAAGTACACCGCCTTCGTTGAGCCTGACTCCGTCTACCACTCACATGGCATCTTCACCATCGACGACCTCAAGGCCTACGCCAAGCGCATCTACGACCAGACCTATCCCGAGGATGCCGGCCAGTACGACGACAACCCGCGCGACCGCCGCAACCCGCTCAACCGCTTCGTGAGCTACCACCTGCTCAACCGCATCGGCCAGTACAACAGCTGGGTGCCCTCGGGAGCCGTGCGCGAGTGCCTCGACACCAAGCTCATCGACCCCGAGGAGTACTACGAGACCATGTGCCCCGGCACCATCGTGCGCTTCGCCGGCCCGCCCTCCGGCCTCTACATCAACCGCCGCGGCGTGGGCGACAACGGCGCTGAGCGCGGCTACCGCATCCGCGGCGTGAAGGTGCTCTCGCCCTCAGAGTCGGGCGAGACCGACCAGAACGCGCTCAACGGCGTGTACCACTATCTCGACGACATACTGGCCTACACCACCGAGGTGCGCGACGTGGTGCTCAACCGCCGCATACGCATCGACGCCACCGTGCTCTCGCCCGACTTCATGAACTGCAACGGACGCGGACGCTACGGCGAGGACATACTCACCGGCTTCAAGAACGGCTACATCACCGACTGGACCTGCAGCCCCGAGACCTTCGTCGGCGTACACAGCGACGTCACCTACTGGTGGAGCTACCAGGCCAACGCCGTCTGCGTGAGCGGCGTGTTCGACGTGTCGTTCAAGCTGCCGCCCGTGCCCACGGGCACCTACGAGGTGCGACTGGGCTACACTCCCGGCGACGAGCGCGGCGTCATACAGGCCTACCTCAACAACGAGCCGTGCGGCATTCCCATCGACCTGCGCGTCTACAGCGGCGACCCCACCATCGGCGGCATTGCCGACACTGAGGATGCCGAGGAGAACATGGCCAACGACAAGGCCATGCACAACCGCGGCTACATGAAAGCCCCCGACAGCTGGCATCCCGGAGCCGGCGACGCCACCATGCGCGACAACGGCATCCTGCGCCGCGTGCTCACCACGCAGTATCTCGACGTGAACAAGGAGTACCGCCTGCGCGTGCGCCAGGTGCTCGACGACCCCGACCGCTACTGGTCGTTCGACTACATTGAACTCTGCCCCAAGAGCGTCTACGGCAGCCTGGAGGGCGAAGACACCCACTAAAGAATGAAGAATAAACTATTTGCTACCGCACAATGCGGAAACAACAATTTTACTATGAACAATATGGAAAAAAATAAAAATATAATAAGGAAAAGAAGTCTGAAAACGACGATGAAGTGGCTCGGCGCAGCACTCTTCATCCTTCATTCTTCACTCTTCGCTTCCTGCTCCGACTGGAACGACCACTACGAGGGCGACGCCACCGCCGGCGGCAACCTCACGCTCTGGCAGCAGATGCAACAGAACCCATGGCTCAACGACTTCTGCCAGGTGCTGGAGCAAACCAAGGTGTTTCGTATGCACAAGCGCACGTCGGTGAGCTACGCCGACCTGCTCAACAGCGGACAGTCGTTTACCGTGGTGGCTCCCATCAACGGCACCTTCAACCGCGACTCCCTGCTGCGGCTGGTGCAGACCGACAAGGGCGACTCCATCGTGGAGAAGTTCTTCGTGCTCAACCACCTGTCGCGCTCGGCCAGCTCACTGAAGACGGTCGAACAGCCTATGCTGCTGCTCAACTCCAAGCACGTCATCCTCTCTGGCAACACCATTGCCGGCGTGCCCGTGACGCAGGCCAACCAGCACGCCGAGAACGGCGTGCTCCATGTCACCGAGCGCCCGCTGCCCTACGAGTACAGCCTCTATGAGATGCTGTGCGACATGCCCGACCTGAGCGGCATTGGCGACTTCCTGCGCCAGTACGACGAGGACTACTTCGACGCCGACGCCTCTGTGTCGAGCGGCATCGTCGAGGGCGTGCCCGTCTATGTCGACTCGGTGATCATCGAGCGCAACAAGATGCTCAACCGCATAGGCCTCATCAACGCCGAAGACTCCACCTACTGGGTCGTTGCCCCCACCACGGCGGGCTGGCAGCGAGCCTGGCAGGAGGCCACCAAGTATTTTGTCTACGACGAGACGGTGCTCAAGCGCGACTCCATACAGCAGTACTGGACCAACCGGGCACTGCTCGACGACGCCGTGTTCAACATGACCGACCAGCTGTCGACCAACGACTCGCTCGTCTCTGTGCCCTACCTCGCCGAGCGCAAGGCCACGGCAGCGCGAAAGCCCATCTACCACGTATTCAAGCAACCGTTCGCACCGGGGGGAATACTCTACGGCGCAGAGCGCGTGGACTGTAGCAACGGCATCCTGTACAAGGTCGACGAGTGGCCCTTCGACCCCTTCTACACCTACTTCCGCCCCATCTGGGCCGAGGGTGAGAGCACCTGGCTCATCACTGCCGAGAAAGACTGCTCCTACAACGCCCGGCGCGAGGTGGCCGACAGCATCTCTGAGAACGCCTATCTCCAGATACTGCCCTCGAAGAGCACATCCAACTGGGAGATTACCTTCCGCCTGAACAACACCCTCGCCGGCGACTACGACGTGTGCGTGGTGGTGCTGCCCAAGTCGGTGTCAAACCAGTCCAACCCCGACATGAAGCCCTGCAAGTTCAAGGCCTTCATCAACTATGTCGACGAGAAGGGCGTGGAGCAGAGCTACAACTGCGAGAACACACAGTTCCGCACCAACCCCGAGAAGGTCGACACCGTCGTGCTGGCCGAGAAGTTCCACCTCCCCGTATGCAACTACGACCAGAACGACATCAAGGTAAGCCTGCGCCTGCAGTGCTCCATCCTGGCCCGCGAGACCACCAGCTTTGCCCGCGAGATGTACCTCGACTGCATCTATCTGCGTCCGAGAAAGAATTAGAAGACTGAACACTGAATATAGAAGACTATGAAGACAATGAATAAACTGTTCCAGACAACGGATTTTTACGGGAGTGTGTCTAAGGTGGCCCTCTTCCTGCTATTGGCGCTCCTCACCCTCCAGCGTTCAGCCGTCTTAGCCCAGGACGCCATGCAGACCGTGAGCGGCACCGTCACCGACGCTGCCACGGGCGAGCCCCTGTCGGGTGTCATCGTGGCAGGCTTTGACAACCAGCGCTACACCACCATGACCGACGAGCAGGGCCGCTACGAGCTCAAGGTGCCCCTCACCACCCGCTCGGTGCTCATGCGCGTAGAAGGCTACAACGTGCTGCAGCGCGCCATCGCCGACGGAAAGGCCGACGGGCGCCTCTTCACCGACACCTTCAGCGAGACCTACTCGCGCACCACAACGGCCACGGCCAGCGCCACGGCCACGCACTTCGACAACAACTCACACCTGAGCATCGACCCGCTCATAGCCCAGCAGCTCGGAGCCGACATGCGCTCGGTGAGCCGTGGAGGCATACCAGGCATGGGCAACACCATGCTCATCGAGGGCATCAACTCACTCTGGTGCTCCACACAGCCCCTCGTGGTCATCGACGATGTCATCATGGACATGCAGTACGCCCGCGAGATGCTCCACGACGGATACTTCAACAACCTGCTGGCCAACCTCAACGCCAACGACATCGAGAGCGTAGAGATAGTCAAGAACGGCACCGCCCTCTATGGTGCCAAGGCTGCCGGCGGCGTGCTGCTCATCAAGACCAAGCGCAACAAGTCGATGGCCACCAAGATCGACGTCACCATCAACGGCCGCTACGAGCTTATGCCGCGACTGCCAAAGATGATGGACGCCGAGGCCTACCGGCTCTACACCACCGAGCTGCTCACCGGCCGCATGAACCCCAACCAGATGGGCAAGATGAAGTACCTCAACAGCGAGCCTACCTACTACTACTACAACCAGTACCACAACCAGACCGACTGGACCGACGAGGTGTACAAGAACGCCTTCTCGCAGAACTACGGCATCAACGTGCAGGGTGGCGACGACGCTGCCTCCTACAACCTGTCGGTGGGCTACTCGCTGGGCAACAGCACCCTGAAGAAGAACAACTACTCGCGCTTCAACATGAGGCTCAACAGCGACATCAACATCACCCGCCGCCTCGGCGTGCGCTTCGACGCCAGCTACAGCGACGTCGACCGCTCGCTGCGCGACGACGGCGCGCCGCTCAACCCCCTCACCGACGTCATCACCTCGCCGGGATTCCTCGGGCTGGCCAAGGCGCCATTCCTCTCGCCCTACGCCTACGACAAGCACGGCGTGCTCTCACACTACCTCTCCGAGGCCGACGACTACCTCGAAGGGCGCTTCCAGGGCCGCGGACGGCTGGCCAACCCCGTGAGCATACTCGAACACGGCGACGGGCGCAACCGCAACTCCTTCGGCAACCGACTCATCATGTTTGCCATCACGCCGAAGTTTGAGTTCAACAAGCACCTCGCACTCCACGAGCACTTCACGCTGGGCCTGGTCAACACCAACGAGAACTACTTCCTGCCCATACAGGGCGTGCCCACCTTCGTGGTCGAAGGCCTCGACGAGGGCACCTCGCTGCAGAACATAGCCCAGAGCCAGGCAGCCAGCCAGACGGCCATACAGAGCGACACCCGGCTGACGTGGAACACCGCCATCAAGGCCATCGCCTCCAACCTCAGGCTGCAAGGCGGCATGCGCTTCCTGAGCAACAACTACAAGCTCACCTCGCAGCGAGGCTACAACTCCGGCAACGACAAGACACCCAACATGTCGTCGTCGCTACAGTTCAAGACCACCGGCGGCGCCGACGACAAGACGCGCGAGATGACTTGGTACGCCGTGGCCGACATGAGCACCGCCGACCGCTTCTACTTCACCGCCGGACTCTCCGCCCAGGCCTCATCGCGCTTCGGCGACGACGCCAGCGGGCTGAAGCTCTTCGGCAAGGTCTGGGGACTCTTCCCCAGCGTCGAGGCAGCCTGGGTGATGAGCAACGAGCGCTGGCTGGCCGGCGTGAAGGGCATCGACTACCTGAGACTCAACGTGGGCTTCGACGTCACGGGCAACGACGACATCGACTACACCGCCTCGCGCTCCTACTTCATAGCCAAGCGTATGCTCGGCGAGAGCGCCAGCGGAAAGCTCATTGGCAACATTGGCAACACCGACCTGCAGTGGGAGACCACCAGGCGCGTCACTGCCGGACTCAACGCCAACTTCCTGGGCAACCGACTCAGCCTGCGCGCCAACGTGTACAAGAGCTGGACAAGCAACCTGCTCTCGCTCAACCAGCTCGCCTGGACCAGCGGCCTCGACGAGAACTGGGGCAACGAGGGCAAGCTCGAGAACTTCGGCTTCGACGCAGCCGTAGGCGTGAAGGTGCTGGCCCTGAAGAACTTCGGATGGGAGCTGGGAGCCTCGGCCGGACACTATAAGAACAAGGTGACGGCCCTGCCCAACAACGACCGCCCGGTGGAGACCACCATCTACGGAGCCACCGTGCTCACGCAGGTGGGGCAGCCCGCAGGCGTGTTCTACGGCTACCAGACCAACGGTGTCTACGCCACCACCGCCGATGCCACCGCCGACGGCCACTACGTGGTGAAGGCCAACGGCGAGCGCTCCTACTTCGAGGCTGGCGACATGCGCTTCGTCGACCTGAGCAACGCCGACGGCAACAAGGGACACATCGACGAGAGCGACCGCACCATCATTGGCGACCCCAACCCCGACCTCTACGGCAACATCTACACCACGCTCAGCTACAAGCACCTCAAGCTCGAGGCCGTGATGAACTACTCCTTAGGCAACGACGTCTACAACTACCAGCGCTCGCTGCTCGAAGGCGGCAACCTGTTCATCAACCAGACCACGGCCATGGTCCACCGCTGGAACACCGAGGGGCAGCTCACCGACATACCGCGTGCACGCTACACCGACCCCATGGGCAACTCACGCTTCAGCGACCGATGGATAGAAGACGGAAGCTACCTCAGGCTGAGCAGCGTCACACTGAGCTACCACCTGCCCATACAGAGCACTTACATACAGGGCATCACCTTCTGGGGCAACGCGCAAAACCTGTTCACCATCACCCGCTACCTGGGCAGCAACCCCGACACCTCCATGTCCTCTGGGCTGCTCTCGATGGGCATCGACCGTGGGCTGCTCGCTGCCGGCCGCAGCTTCTCCCTGGGACTGAACATCAACCTGTAAGCCGCCGCCCCCGCCGCCCCACTCGTTCGCGCGGCGGGGTTCACCCTCCGCCAAAAGCGGTCGTTCGTGCGGCGGGGTTTCCCCCCGCCGAAAGCCACAACAAGGAACAACAACAAACAACATGACAGCAATATGAAAAAGATATTTCTAAACATCAGCCAACTGGCCAAGACGCTCCTGGCCTCCACCCTGCCCCTCAAGACGGCTGGCGTGGGCCTGCTCCTCATAGTAGCCGGAGCCGGCCTTACCTCCTGCCTCTCCACCGAGTCGGAGCTGGTGGAGTTTGAGGAAGACAACCACCTTAGCTCGCCCACCGACTCCGTCTACAGCGTGCTCGGCATCATCAACCGCATGCAGCTCCTCGCCGACCGCACAGTGCTACTCGGCGAGGTGCGCTCCGACCTGGTCAGCACCACCGAGGCCGCCTCCGCCGACCTCAAGCGGCTGGCCAACTTCGACTTCTCACAGCCCAACAAGTACAACCAAGTGGCCGACTACTATGCAGTAATCAACAACTGCAACTACTTCCTCGCCCACGTCGACACCACACTGCAGCGCCGCGGACGCACGCTCTTCAGCTACGAGTATGCCGCTGTGAAAGCGTTCCGCGCCTGGGCCTACCTGGAGCTGGTGAAGAACTACGGCGAGGTGCCGCTGGTCACCACGCCGCTGATGACCGAGCGCGAGGCACAGGCCGCCGCCAACGGCCCGCGCGCCGACATCAAGCAGGTGTGCGACTACTTCATCGCCGACCTCACGCCCTACGCCCTTGTGGAGCTGCCTACCTACGGCAACATAGGCAACCACAACTCCACCTACTTCTTCATACCCATGCGCGCACTGCTGGGCGACCTCTGCCTCTGGGCGGGACGCTACAAGGAGGCCGCTCGATGGTACAACGCCTACCTCAACGACAAGACGCGCCCCGTGAGCCTCAACTACAACAACCGCATACGCTGGGCAAGCGTCACCGAGTTCCAGCGACCCTCCGACGCCTACACCACACGCACGAACAACGAGTACCTGAGCTACATACCCATGGAGCAGCGAGTGTTCGACGGCACGGTGAGCGACCTGCCCAACATCTTCGGCTCCACCCGCGAGAACAACTACTTCAACCAGCTTGTGCCCTCGCAGGGCATGAAGCGCCTCTCGTCCGACCAGGTGTACTGCATGGAATACAAGACCGAGACCACCACCGACACCCTCTACGCACCGCGCACCGGACTGCAGGAGGAAATCCTCGTGGGCGACCTGCGCCTGTACTCCAACTACTCGCTCGTCACCATAGGCGGGCAGGATGAGTACTCCGAGGAGAGCTCCATGCGCCAGACTATCAGTAAGATTGGCTCAACGCAAGTCATCACCTACCGCACCGCCATGGTCTACCTGCGCTATGCCGAGGCACTCAACCGCGCCGGACTGCCACAGTCGGCCATGTGCGTGCTCAAGCACGGCATCTGCCAGGACAACATACGCGCCTACGTAGACAGCCTGGAACAGGTGGCCGCCGGCGACCTCATAGCCTTCGACCCCACAGTGTTCACCCATGAGACCACCATAGGCATACACTCCAGAGGCTCCGGCGACTCGCAGTGCAACGCCTACTACGTGCTGCCACAGCCTGAAAGCCAGCTGGCCACCCGGCAAGACACCATCGACTACCAGATACCCCTGGTGGAGAAAATGATTGTCGACGAGATGGCCCTTGAGGGAGCCTTCGAGGGCTACCGCTACCACGACCTGCTGCGCGTGGCACTCAGAAGGGGCGACCCAGCCTTCCTGGCCACGCCAATAGCCAACAGGACAGGCATGTTCGACCAGGATTTATATACACGTCTCATGAATAAAGACAACTGGTTCATGCCCCTGCAATAAAAAAATGGCATGTTGCACGAATTCTAAAGCAAGCGAAACACTTGAGATAGGCTATTTCGTGGAATATGCCTAACTTTGCATCGTCAAAAGTAAAGAACAAGTGAGTTCTATGAAAAAGAAGTTAGTAAGAATAGTATATTTTATAAGTTTTAGTTAGTTATTAGTTAGTATTTGTTTTTTTCGTAGGAAATAGTTAGTTATGGTAAAACTAATGATAGCGGTTAGCCTGTATGAGAATATCGGCTGCCGCTTTTCCTTTTTCAGCAGACTCTTCCTCTAAACATTCGCCATCGCTGGCAAGTAGCACGCGCCGCAGCCCCAAGGTATTCTCAGGGCGCGAGAGGTGGCTACGGAGCTGTAGGCCAGGCTGTTAGCAGCAGTGACCACGCAACGTTTCCCCAGCCCCTTTCCGAGGCTTTCCCCGCCCCTCAAGGGGAGGGGGCAGGGGTAGGGTCTGTAACTTTATCCATGCAGTTGGACGGGAAAAAGAGTGCGGCGCAAGTGGAGAATGGTGATATTACAGCCCCCACCACTAACCCTCCCTTTGAGAGGTGGAGAAAGCCGCGGAAAGGGGCGGGGAAAACCGCGAAGGAGTGGAGAAAACCGCGAAGGAGTGGAGAAAGCCGCGGAAAGGGACGGGCAAAGCGGCGGCCAGGGTGCAGGCTTCGGCCAATGTCGAAGTGTTGCTATGCAGCTGGCACACCCTTTTTACAGCTGCTGTCAGTATTTTTCAGCAGCTGGGCACTCCTCCTTCGTCAGCAGGCACTGACTATTCGGAAATAGTCAGTGCTTTTTGAAAAATACTCAGTGCTTTTTGAAAAATAGTCAGTGCTTTTCGGGAAAAAGTCAGTGCTTTTTTCCGCTGATGCGCAAAGTGCTGACAGACAGGTAACAAAAATGACATCGTGTGAAACGGTTTTGCCATTTCCAACATGGATTGAGACAAAATAAAAAGTCAAAGAAACGTAAAAAATTTTGTTATTTATAAAAAATTGTGTAATTTTGCAGCTGTACTAACAACAAACGATAACCTATCTTTACCATAACAGCTATAGCGATTCTAATATTCATGAATAAGCGTATCCTTACCACACTCCTCGTTGTGCTGCTTCAC
>Ga0247608_10003110_pt1 | contig 19727 bp, 17 predicted proteins | sample 176DNAGHGlowgp2_FD_193490 | JGI IMG/M metagenome (GOLD analysis project Ga0247608, IMG submission 193490) | Sheep rumen microbial communities from Palmerston North, Manawatu-Wanganui, New Zealand - 1766 DNA GHGlow gp2 | ecosystem: Host-associated > Mammals > Digestive system > Stomach > Rumen ...
GTCGCCGCGGTGGTTGGGGTTCTGCTGCTGCTTCTCCTGACCGACCAGTGCTGCTGCTGCCGAGCGGTGGTGACCGTCGGCAATGTAGAGACTTGGCATTTTGGCAAACTCGGCGGTGATGGTCTCCGTATCCTTGTCATCGTCGATTACCCAGAATTGGTGGCGGAAGCCGTCGATGGGAGCTACGAAGTCGTATTCTGGCTCGGTCTTGGCATAGCGCATGATGAGTTCATCGAGCGTCTTGTTGTCAGGATAGGCAAAAAATACCGGCTCGATGTTGGCATTGTTCACGCGGACGTGCTTCATGCGGTCTTCCTCCTTGTCGCGACGGGTCAGCTCATGCTTCTTGATGTTGCCCTTCTGGTAGTCATCGGTATGGGCGCACACCACCAGTCCGTACTGCGTCCTGCCCTGTGGAGCCTCTGCGGGACAGTAGCTCGAAGTGGGCAGCATGGTCTGGGCATATATATAATAATGTTCGCGCGAATCCTGTATGAGCCAGCCCTTGTCCTGGAACTTTTGGAAGTTCTCGGCAGCCTTCTCGTAGACGCGAGGATCGTACTCTGACGTGCCCTCGGGGAAGTCTATCTCGGGTTTGATAATGTGGTACAGGCTCTTCTCGTTGTCGCCGGCCTCGGCGCGAGCCTCGTCACTATCCAGCACGTCGTAAGGACGGCTTTCTACCTGTTCCACTAACTCTTTGGGTGGACGGATTCCTCTAAATGGTTTTACGATTGCCATGGGTCTAAAGGTTTACTTTTATCTTTTCTATTAATTCTGAGTATTCCGCATCCGAGAGATACACCTTGCCGGGATTCATCTGGAACGTGCCGCCGTAGTCGGGGCCATCGACATATTTCGGAGCCAGATGGAAGTGCAGGTGCGACAGCTTGTCACTATATGCGCCATAGTTAATCTTTTCGGGATTGAAAGCCTTCTGCATGGCGCGGGTCACTTGGGCGACATCGGCCATGAAGGCGTTGCGGTCGTCGTCAGAGAGCTCGTTCAGGTCGTTCACATGGTCCTTGTAGGCCACGAGGCAGCGGCCGCGGTAGGTCTGCTCCTTGAAAAGGAAGGCACGTGAAACGCGTAGTTGGGCAAACTCAATCATCAGATTGTGGAGGGTCTCGTTGTTCTGGCAGTAGAGGCACTGCTTGGGATCACTTTGCATAGTTGTTATTTGTTTTAGAGTTAATCTTGCGCAAAGGTAGTAAAAAAATAGGGAACCGCCAAGCGATTCCCTATTAATTATTTGAAGTGGTTTATTTGTTCACCTGGAATTTAGTATCCCCGTCCTTGAAGAAGGCGTTGATCTGGCGGGCGGCGGCAATACCGGCATTGGTATTGGCCTCAGCAGTCTGGGCACCCATCTTCTTGGGGGTAGAGAAATAACGACCTTCAAACTTCTGGAAGTCTGCATTGGCATCGGGCATGATATCGGTGACGAACTTCAAGTCCTGACGCTCCTCCATGAGCTTCAGCAGCTCAGGCTCGTTAATCACTTCCTTGCGCGCTGTGTTCACCAGAATGCCGCCCTTCTTCATCTTACCTACCAGCTGGTAGTTGATGCTCTGCTTGGTCTCGGGAGTTGCAGGGATGTGTAAACTTACCACGTCGCACTCCTCGAATAGAGCGTCCTGGTTGGCTACTGCGTGTACGCCAGCCTTCTCAATGACCTCTGCAGGGCAGAAAGCATCGTAGGCATAGACGTCCATGCCAAAGCCCTTGGCGATGCGGGCTACGTTACGGCCAACGTTGCCAAAAGCCAAAATGCCTAACTTCTTGCCCATCAGCTCTGTACCGGCCTTTCCGTTGTAGAAATTGCGTACGGCAAATACCAGCAGTCCGAACACCAGTTCGGCCACGGCGTTGGCGTTCTGTCCAGGCGTGTTCTCGGCAACTACGTTATGTGCTGTGGCAGCAGCCAGGTCGATGTTATCGTAACCGGCACCAGCACGTACCACAATCTTCAGCTGCTTGGCAGCATCCAGGACTTCAGCGTCTACCTTGTCCGATCTGATAATCAGGGCGTCGGCATCCTTCACGGCGTCAAGCAGCTGTGACTTCTCAGCATATTTCTCCAGCAGTGCCAGCTCGTTGCCGGCTGCTTCAATCTCTTTGCGAATACCCTCGACAGCAGCGGCTGCGAAGGGCTTTTCTGTTGCTACTAATACTTTCATCTTCTTCGGGAGTTAATGATTAGCCTCAAATTCCTTCATGCAGGCAACGAGAGCGTTGCAGCCTTCAATGGTCTGAGCATTGTAGCAAGATGCACGGAAGCCACCAACAGAGCGGTGGCCCTTGACGCCAACCATTCCCTTTGATACAGCGAAGTCAAGGAAGTCTTTCTCCAGCTCCTTATACTCGTCTGCCATAACGAAGCAGATGTTCATCAGCGAACGGTCCTCTTCAACGGCTGTGCCACGGAACATCTTGTTACGGTCAATCTCGCCATAGACAATCTCTGCACGCTGCTGTGCCAGCTTGTCCATTGCTTCAACGCCACCGTTCTTCTTGATCCAGCGCAGGGTTTCCAAAGCAGAGTAGATGGGAACCACGGGAGGTGTGTTGAACATAGAACCCTTGTCAACGTGGGTGCGGTAGTCGAGCATAGTGGGAATCTCGCGGGGAGCGCGGCCCAGCTTCTCGTCCTTCAGGATGATGATGGTTACACCTGCCATGGCCAGGTTCTTCTGGGCACCGGCATAGATGGCATCGTACTTCTTAACGTCAACGGGACGCGAGAAGATGTCTGATGACATGTCAGCTATCAGGGGAACATTGACGTCCAGATCCTTACGGATTTCGGTTCCATAGATAGTGTTGTTCGTGGTGATGTGCAGATAGTCGGCATCAGCGGGTACGCTCCAGTCCTTGGGGATGAAGGTGTAGTTGGCATCGGCTGAAGAAGCCACCTCTACTACCTCGCCAAACAACTTGGCTTCCTTCATGGCCTTCTTGGCCCATACACCCGTGTTCAGATAAGCAGCTTTCTTAATAAGGAAGTTGTAGGGAATCATGCAGAACTCCAAGCTTGCACCACCACCCAGGAAGATGACAGAATAACCCTCGGGAATCTGGAGCAGCTCCTTTACTAGAGCTACAGCCTCGTCGACAACGGGCTGGAAATCCTTAGCACGATGGCTAATCTCCATCAGCGAGAGACCAGAGCCATTGAAGTCTAAACACTGTTGAGCGGTCTTCTCTATGACCTCGCGGGGAAGCATCGAAGGACCGGCGTTAAAGTTGTACTTCTTCATTGTTTGATTGTTTGTTTAATTATGTTTAATATATTTTGTTTCCTAAATTAATGGCGCGAAGTTACACTTTTTATTTGAATTGGACAAATAATTGAGCAGAAATTAAGCATTTTGCACTTAATTGCTTGCTTTTTGTCAACTCTAAGTGGCAAATGTCAGCGTACTTGTTCTATTATGGTCTTGACACCTTTGACTTTCTCGCCCTTGGTGAGTCGCAATACTTGCTGTATTTTTTCGCGACGGATGGCAATATAGGTATAACGGTCTTTGACGTCGATACGCCCTATGTCTGATGACTCTAAAGCCCCCTTTTTGCAGAGGAAGCCTACAATGTCGCCCCTGGATATCTTGTCCTTCTTCCCCTTGCCGATGTAAAGGGTGACCATGCGGGGTGGGGTGGGGTGACCGGTCTGTTGAAGCATGGCATCGTCGTAGGCAACGGCTTCGCCCACGACATATTCTGGAATATGCTCTTCGCTGTTCAGTATGAAAAATGTTCGTCCTTTGGCGTCCCAACGTGCAGTACGTCCTACGCGGTGTATGTACCCCTCTTCACTTTCAGGCAGGTGATAGTGGATAATGTTCTGTATGTCGGGTATGTCGAGGCCTCGAGACGCCAGGTCTGTAGCCACAAGAATGTTGGCTGAGCCGTTAGAAAACTGATAGAGCATGTCTTCGCGTTGCCGTTGTTCCATGCCTCCATGCAACAAGCTTGTGGTGAATCCCTGTTTGCGCAAATACTCATTGGTACGTTCGACAGCGTCACGGTAGTTCAAGAAGACGATACTGCTTTCGTCACCCACGCTGAGTAATAGTTGGCGCAGCGTGCTTAACTTGTCTTTCTGCGGGCTATGTACTTCATAGAGAGTAATACGTTCCGATGTTTGTGCGTCATCAGGTAGAAAGTCGATGAGTGTCCCTTTCTTCGACATGTTGACGAACTGGGGTATCTGTTCGGCATTGGTGGCCGATAGCAAGATACGGCGTTCTAGTCCGGGAAGGTTCTTTATCAGTTTCTGCATCTCCAGATGGAATCCCATCTCCAGGCATTTGTCGAATTCATCGATGATGAGGTAGCGTATATGGAAACGCTCAATGTTGCCCTTGTCTAAATGATCGTTCAGACGCCCCGGGGTACCAAAAATGATTTGCGGATGCACCTCCTTCATTCTCCGATGCTCGTCCATCGCTGGTCTTCCGCCATAACACGCCATAGAATGTAGTCCGCAATGCATGCTCTTCAGTATGTTGTCCGATTGCATGGCGAGTTCGCGGCCAGGAGTAATTACCAGTGCTTGGACTTGCTCATCTCCTGCTTTTATAAGCTGAATAAGGGGTAATAGGTAGGCCAGTGTTTTTCCCGTTCCTGTGGGAGAGAGCAAAACAACATCACCGTCGGAACCCAAAAGGGCTTCGGCGGCGTGTTGCTGCATCTCGTTCAGTTCGGTGATGCCAAGCTTATTTAGTATCTTATCGATATCAGTGCTCACCAAGGTATGCTGAAATCCTTCTGACTATTATTTCTTGTCGTCCTTCTTCTCCTCTTCTTTTTTGCTGCTGGCAGTAGAGTTCTTCTTATAACGCTTGTTCAAACCGTTGATGACATCGTTGGTAATGTCGAAGTGTTTGGCAGCATAAAGAATGTTGTCACCTTGCTTGGTCAGGATGAGGTCGTACTTTTTGTCTTTGTTGTAAGCATCAAGGAAGTGCATCAGTGAGTCGCGCAGCGCATCGTTGTACTTAGCGGTCTCATTAGCTAACTCGTTCTCCAGACGGGCTTGCAATTCCTGCAGACTTTGTTGCTGGCGCTGGATGGCAGCCTGCTGCCCCTCTGCCTGCTCACGACTGGTAAAACCGTTGTTCTGAAGCTTCTGCTGGAAGTTTGCGGCAGCACTCTGCAGCTGCTGTCCCTTTTGATTCAACGTGTTGCGGGCGTTGTTGCTCTTCTTCTGAAGAATGAGGGTGAACTCCTTGCAGAACTCATACTGTGTCATCAGCGAGTCTACCTCGACATAAGCAATTTTTACGCCACCTGCTGAGCCGTTTCCGGCTGCTGCGGGTTGTTCGTCCATTTTAGGGCTTGCATTGTTGCAAGAGGCTAGTGCCACTACGGCAGCTGCAGCCATCATCATGTACTTTTTCATTGTTTTTCTTGTTCTTGTTATTTTGTTGTTTTGTCGTTTCTATTATATGGTCAGTGGAAAGCTGTCATTATTACGACTTCTCGCAGACAGCCAGGGGGCTCTTGCGACGCATCTCCCGGTCTTGGTCCATCACACAGTGAATGCCACGCTGGCGCATGGCTTCGCTGTCATGAATATGCTGCGAAGAGAAGCGTCCGTCCCTCCTTGAAAGTACTTTTACCAGCAAAAAAGCCATGCCGATAGCAATTATTAACGTACTTATAAGCGCTATTTTCATCATAATTGATTAACTTTGCGTGCAAATTCGGCTGCAAAGGTAAACAAATTATTGCGAAAATCCATTCTAATAAATATTAATTATGAATAAAAGTGAGTTAAAACCTGGTGTTGTCTTTGAACAGTTTGCGAAGATTAACCAGATTCCACGCCCATCGAAGCGTGAAGAAAAGATGATTGACTATCTTAAAAGCTTTGGCGAGAGCCATGGTCTTGAGACCTGTGTCGATGAAGTAGGCAATGTCATTATCCGTAAAGGAGCGACTCCCGGCTATGAAGATGTAAAGACCGTCATCTTGCAAAGCCATATGGATATGGTCTGCGACAGCCTTCCTGACGTTAAGATAGACTTTGACACCGACCCTATCACTACCTATGTTGATGGAGAGTGGATGCGAGCCAAAGGAACCACCCTGGGTGCCGACGACGGTATAGGCTGTGCCATGGAGCTGGCTATCCTTGAGAGCAATGACATCGAGCACGGCCCGATAGAATGCGTCTTTACTCGTGACGAAGAGACCGGTCTGACCGGGGCCAACGGAATGAAGTCCGGATTCATGACAGGAGACTTCCTCATTAACCTTGATTCAGAGGACGAAGGCGAGATATTCGTCAGTTGTGCCGGAGGTCGTACCACAACGGCCACACTCGATATACAGCGTCGGCCAGCACCCGAGGGGTACTTCTTTATCAAAGGCTCAGTGAAAGGTTTGGTAGGTGGTCACTCAGGTGACGACATCAACAAGAAGCGTGCCAACGGACTGAAGATAATCGCCCGCTTTGTCTACCAGGAGATGGAACGTTATGAGGGTGTTCATCTGGTGCGACTGCATGGCGGGTCCCTTCACAATGCCATTCCGCGTGGAGGTTACTTTGTCTTGGCTGTCCCTGCTGCCATTAAAGAGAATATTCGCGCAGACTGGAATATATTCTCTGCCGATGTAGACGAGGAGTTTCACGTAACAGACCCGCAGATGGTATGGCGTATGCGCAGTTACGACCCAGAGCCCATTATCAGCGATGACATAGCGCGCCGCTTTGTCTATGCCCTTCAGGCCATGGACAATGGAGTCTATTCCGTCTGCCAGGATGAGACTCTTGGCGGAATGACAGAGACCTCGAGCAATTTAGCCCGTGTGGAAACCCTGCAAGACAAAATAGAAATAATGACTTCGCAGCGTTCAAACGTCATGTCGAACCTCGACAACATGTGCAACACGGTGGCTGCCGTCTTGAAACTGGCCGGATTCAAGGTGACACACTCCGAGGGCTATCCTGCTTGGAAGATGCGACAGAACAGCGAACTGCAGAAGATAGTAAAGTACACCTATCATAAATTGTTCCAAAAAGACCCCGTGGTACGTGGCATCCATGCCGGTCTGGAGTGCGGTCTGTTTGCCGAGCGCTATCCCAACCTTGATATGGTGTCGTTTGGTCCCACACTCCGCGATGTCCATACCCCCGACGAGCGCTTGCTCATTCCTACCGTCCAGATGGTATGGGATCACCTGCTGCTCACCCTCAAGTCAATGCCGCACCAGTCATGAAGCATTTCTTATTAATAGGATGTGCCTTGCTGCTGTTCGCCTCGTGCGGACAGCAGTATCGGGCGCAGTCCGTTGCAAAGGACTTCATGGCTCAGCAGTTGAATAAAGCAGATGCAGACTATCTGGATTTCTCTGACGTAGACTCTACCCATTCCATCAGCGACTCACTCGTCGATGTCCTTCGCCGGCGTGGCCCTAAGGGCATCAGCTATCTCGACCGCAAGGGGCGTATCCTGCTGTATATCCGTGCCAAGTACCTTGACAGGCAGGACACATGCAGTACCACTTTCTACCTTGATTCTGAAGCTACGGGGGTGGTGGCTTTCAAAGACAACTGAGCAATATCGGTCCTTATAGTCTCTCTACCTGCTTTACGCCTTTCACCGTGCGGAGCTTCTTCAGAAGCGCCTCCAGTCGGGTATTGTCGTCAATCATAATGGTAAGGTTGCCACTAAACAGCCCGTCGTGTGAGTCGATGTTGATGCTACGTAGTATAAGCTTCTCGTCCTTCGAGATAATACTAGTCAGGTTATTGACTATCCCAATGTCATCGTTACCAATAACCCGCAGAGTAATAGCATATTGCGATGCACCCTTTCCGCTCCACTTCGCCTTCACAATGCGGTAGCCGAAGCGCTTGTACAGTTCTGGGGCATTAGGGCAGTCGGTACGGTGAATCTTGATGCCTCCGCTGACGGTGACGAATCCAAATACCTTGTCGCCATAGATAGGCTGGCAGCAACGAGCCAGCTGGTAGTCAATGCCCTTCAGGTTACGGTCTATGACCAGTACATCGTCTTGAATGGCATTGCCTGGCAGACGGGCCTCGTCCAGAACGAAGTTGGCTGCACTCTCTGCCACGTTGTTGCCGGTCACGGGCTGGTCACCCTGCTGAAGCTCGGTGTAGCGGTCTATGACGTGGTTGACGTCCAGCGTGCCGTCGGCTATCTGGCGGTAGAAGTCACTCACCTCCTTGAACCCCAACTTCCTAATCAGCGTCTGCATCAGGCTTTCGTCCATCTCCAGCTTGCGGTTCTTGAATTTCCGCTCCAGCATCTCCTTGGCGAAAAGCCCCTCCTTGACCTGTGTCTCTTTCAGAGCCAGACGTATCTTCGACTTGGCACGCGACGTCTTGACAATGTTCAGCCAGTCCTGCTTGGGCTTCTGGTTGGCCGATGTCATAATCTCCACCTGGTCGCCGCTCTGCAGCAGCTGTCGCAGCGTTACCACCTTGCCGTTGATGCGGGCTCCCGTACACTGGTTTCCTATATTGGAGTGAATATGGTAGGCAAAGTCAAGCACGGTGGCTCCCTTCGGGAATTTGTACAGGTCGCCCTTAGGCGTAAAGACAAACACCTCGTCTTCATAGAGGTCCATCTTGAACTGGTCCATGGCCTCCAGCCCGTCGCTCGTCTCCAGCATGGTACGTATGTTGGTCAGCCATTCGTCCATGCCGGCGTCGCCCTTCACGCCCTTGTAGCGCCAGTGGGCCGCCACGCCGCGTTCCGCCACGGCATCCATGCGTTCCGTACGAATCTGTACCTCTACCCATTTCTGCTCCGGTCCCAATACGGTAATGTGCAGCGACTCATAGCCGTTCGACTTTGGCACGCTGAGCCAGTCGCGCAGACGCTTGGGGTTCGGCTGGTACATTGACGTGATGATGGCGAAGGCCTGCCAGCAGGCCATCACCTCGCGTCGGCGCAGGTCTTTCAACTCCTGCTCCTCGCCGTCAACCTCCAGAATGATACGTATGGCAAAGAGGTCGTACACCCCCTCGAAGGGACACTTCTGTTTCTTCATCTTCTGCCATATAGAGTGTATCGACTTCGTACGCCCCTTGATATGGAACTGCAGTCCAGCCTCGTGCAGGCGTTCCTCAATGGGCTTTATGAACCGTCCGATGTAGGCATCGCGGTTCTTCTTCGTCTCGCTCAGCTTATCCTTGATGTGGTAGTAGGCATCGTGCTCCAAGTATTTCAGCGACAGGTCCTCAAGCTCCGACTTCAGCGTGTACAGACCCAGCTTATGGGCCAGTGGCGCATACAGGTAGGCCGCCTCCTCGCTTACCTCGCGTTGTGCTGACGCCTCTCGGGTGTCGCGAATCTGGCGCATCAGGTTCACACGGTCGGCAATCATAATCAGAATTACGCGCATGTCCTCTGCAAACGAGAGCAGCAGATTGCGGAAGTTCTCTGACTCTACCACCGGGTTCTTCTTGTACAACTGCTGAATACGCTGCAGCCCCCTCAGTATGCGCGCTACCGACTCGCCAAAGTCGGCCTGCACGTCGTCAATGGTCAGGTAGCCCTCCTCCACGCTGGGGCGCAGCAGTACGGCAATGACGGCATCGCGCCTGAGACCTATTTCCTCCACCACCAGTTGTGCCGTCTGGAACGACAGCAAGATGGGATTCAGGCCAAAGACGTTACGTTGCATCTGGTGATTCTCTATGGCGTTCGTCAGCAGTTGGCGCATCCGCACGATGTCTGCTTCAGATACCGAATTGTCCAGCAATTCCCGTACCTTCTGGTAGAGTGCGAGCGTCTCCTCTTTCTCTGCAGTGGTGAATGAAAACTCTTCCATAACAGATGCAAAAGTACAAAGAAAAGCGAAAAACACAAAATAATTTGCCGTTTGTTTTGCGTTGTGCTTACTTTTTCGTACCTTTGTGGTCGAATATATAAAATTTATCTCTTTAACGTAATACTAAAACAAATGGCAAAAATTGTAACTTTAGGCGAGATTATGCTCCGCCTTTCGCCAATGGGCAACGACCGTTTTATCCAGAGTGAGTCATTCCGTATCATCCCCGGTGGCGGTGAGGCCAACGTAGCCGTCAGCGTAGCCAACTACGGCCACGAGGCTTACTTTGTTTCCAAGCTCCCCAAGCACGAGATTGGCCAGATAGCCGTCAACGCGCTTCGTCGCTATGGTGTGAACACCCAGTTCATAGCCCGCGGCGGCGACCGTGTAGGTCTCTACTATGCCGAGACGGGTGCTTCCATGCGTCCTTCAAAGGTTATTTACGACCGTGCTCATAGCTCTATTGCCGAGGCCGATCCTTCAGACTTCGACTTCGACGCCATCATGGAAGGCGCCGCCTGGTTCCACTGGTCGGGCATTACACCTGCCATCAGCGACAAGGCCGCTGAGCTCACCAAGCTGGCTTGTGAGGCTGCCAAGCGTCACGGCGTCACTGTCTCTGTCGACCTTAACTTCCGCAAGAAGCTGTGGACCTCTGAGAAAGCCATCAGCATCATGCGTCCTCTGATGCAGTACGTAGACGTCTGCATTGGCAACGAGGAAGATGCCGAGCTCTGCCTGGGCTTCAAGCCCGATGCTGACGTAGAAGGCGGCAAGACCGATGCAGCCGGCTACGAGGGCATCTTCAAGCAGATGAAGCAGGAGTTTGGCTTCAAGTACGTCGTTTCTACACTTCGCGAGTCGTACAGCGCCACCTTCAACGGCTGGAAGGCCCTGATTTACGACGGCAAGGAGTTCTATCAGTCAAAGCGTTACGAAATCAATCCTATCATCGACCGCGTAGGTGGTGGCGACTCGTTCTCGGGTGGTCTCATCCATGGTCTGCTCACCAAGCCCACTCAGGGCGAGGCACTTGAGTTTGCCGTGGCAGCATCGGCTCTGAAGCACACCATCAATGGTGACTTCAACCTGGTTGGTGTCGACGAGGTAGAGAGTCTGGCAGGCGGTAACGCCAGTGGTCGTGTTCAAAGATAATAACGTCAACAAACAAATAAGGTAAAGAAACAAATGGCAAAGTTTGATAAGATTGCCGTCCTGAAGAAAATAGGCGACACGGGCATGGTTCCCGTATTCTACAACAAAGACCTCGAGACTTGTAAGAACGTGGTGAAGGCCTGCTACGAGGGTGGTGTACGCGCTTTCGAGTTCACCAACCGCGGCGACTTCGCCCAGGAAGTGTTCGGCGAACTGGTAAAATGGGCCGATAAGGAGTGCCCCGAGCTGGCACTGGGCATCGGTTCAGTGGTCGACGCCCCCACGGCAGCCCTCTACATCCAGCTGGGTGCCTGCTTCGTCGTAGGTCCCCTCTTCAACCCCGACATTGCTCCCGTCTGCAACCGTCGTCTCGTTCCCTACTGCCCGGGTTGTATGACCGTTTCTGAGATTGGCAAGGCCCAGGAGCTGGGCTGCGACCTCACGAAGGTGTTCCCCGGCGACGTCGTAGGTCCCAACATGGTGAAGGGTCTCAAGGCTCCCATGCCCTGGTCCAAAATCATGGTTACCGGCGGTGTGGCTCCCGAGGAGGAGAACCTGCAGAAGTGGTTCAAGGCCGGCGTGTTCTGCGTTGGTATGGGCTCGAAGCTCTTCCCGAGCGACAAGGTGAAGGCTGGCGACTGGCAGTACGTCACCGACAAGTGTAAGGAAGCTCTGGGCTACGTGGCTAAAGCTCGCGCTTAATGTCACTTCCTGACAGATACAGACTCAACAACAAGAAGACCGTATGTAAGTGGTGCATAGGCATCGTCGCGTGCGGTCTTCTTTTCTTATTCTACTACCTGTTGCCCACGTCGCCCGTAGCACGGTGCGATGCCGACAACGACAAGGCCTATGCCTATCACTACCGTAACCTTGACTCCGTATTGTACTATGCAGAGTCGTGCCGGCAGCCAACGTCTTTCAGCCGGCATCATGCCGACGACATGGCCGAGCAAAAGAACAACCTGGCCTTCGTTGCCATCGCTAAGATGGAATATCAGCAAGCCGCGGCCTGCCTTGACGAAATACCCCAATTGACGGATAACCAGGTAGAGCTGCTCATCTCTTACGTGCAGCAGATGCGCCTGTGTCAGCGCCGTAGCCGTAACCGCGAGTTTTACGAATACCGCGAGAAAGCCATCAACGCCCTGAAACGTATCAACGAAGACCGTAACCAGCTCAGCGAGCGTCAGCTGCGCCGACTGAACTACGGCGAGACAGAGATGGCCATCGTCACCTCTACCTATTATTATTATGTAGGACTGGAACGTCAGTCGTCCGAGGCACTTAACAACCTTAACATAGAAGAGGTGCGCCGCGACACCGCCCAGTACCTGAACTACCTCTATAACGTTGGCGCCGGAGGCGTCATTACCGGCGGCACGTCCGAGGAGATACACGAGGAGGAAAAAGACCATCTGCGGCGCTGTCTGGCCATTGCCCAGCGCTATGGCTATCCTTACTATGAGGCCCAGGCCAAGGAGGCTCTGGCCGAGCACGACAACGACATTGCCCTGGCCGACGAGGCCCTGCAGCTGTTCACCCGTTACGGCGACGTCTACCAGATAGCCGGTGCCCACCGCACCCTGGCCTCCTGCTACCACGCCCTGGGCGACGACGCGCAGGCACTGCGCCACCTGCACCTTGCATTGTCCGATTCGGCCATCACCCAAGCCCCCGACCTTGTGGCCAGCATCCGCGAGCAGCTCTCAGTGGTTTATTCCGCGCTCAACGACAAGCCCCAGAGCGACTACAACCGCAACGTCTACATCGACCTTCAGGAGCAGACCCGTCAAGACCGTGAACTCGAAGCACGTGCGGCCATCCTCGACAGGTCGGCCACGCAGCTCAACTGGATGATTCTGGCCGTTGTCGCGGCCATCGTGCTGCTGCTCTTCCTGCTGTGGCTCTTCAACTACCTGCACCGTAAGAGCAAGGAAGACCACCAGCTCGACGACGTGCTGGAGCAGAAGGCCGACGAGGTGCGTCTGCGTCAGCTGACGCTGGAGAAGTCGGAGCGCCGCCATCTGGAACAGCGCGCCAAGGTGTCGCTGGTGAACAGCATCACGCCCTTCATTGACCGCATACTCTATGCCGTCGACCACCTGGACGGCCAGAACCGCGACGACAACCTGGCCTACATCCGCGAGCTGACGGATAAGATTAACGAACAGAACGACCTGCTCACCCAGTGGATTCAGCTGCGGCAGGGCGAGCTCAGCCTTCGCATCGAGAGCTTTGCGCTGCAGCCCTTGTTCGACATTCTGGCCCGTGGCAAGACGGGCTTCGAGCTCAAGGGCGTCACCCTTGACGTCAGGCCCACCGAAGCCACGGTGAAGGCCGACCGCGTGCTGACCCTCTTCATGCTCAACACGCTGGCCGACAACGCCCGTAAGTTCACCCCTCGCGGCGGCACGGTGACCGTCGGCGCACAGGAACAGCCCGACTATGTAGAGCTCAGCGTCAGCGACACCGGCTGCGGCATGACGCCCGACCAGCTGGCCCATGCCTTCGACCACAAGGTGACCGGTGGCCACGGCTTCGGGCTGATGAACTGCAAGGGCATCATTGACAAGTACCGCAAGATGAGCCAGCTGTTCGCGGTCTGCCAGATAACGGCCCAGAGCGAGCCCGACCGTGGCACGCGTATTGCCTTCCGCCTGCCAAAGGGCGTGGTGCGCCGCGTCGTGACGCTACTGCTCATGCTGGCCCCGCTGGCCGCAGCGACCGTAAGCGCCAAGGCCCCCGACAACATGTCCAGGGCCCACGTCTTTGCCGACTCGGCCTACTTCTCAAACATCAACGGCAGCTACCGCCGCACCCTGCTCTTTGCCGACTCCTGCCGCCACTACCTGAACCTGGAGTACCTGCGGCAGCGTCCCAAAGGGCACCTGCTGATGACCGCCGCCGCCGACAGCGCGCAGACCATAGCCGAGATAGCCTGGCTGCACGACGGCATCGACGTGAACTACCAAATCATTCTCGACATTCGCAACGAGAGCGCCGTAGCCGCCCTGGCACTGCACGAGTGGGCGCTCTACGAGTATAACAACAAGGTGTACACCCACCTGTTCAAGGAGCTCAGCGCCGACGCCACGCTGTCGACCTATGTGCGCCAGATGCAGCAGTCGCAGCAGAACAAGCGCATCGCCGTCATCCTGCTCATCGTCATCCTGCTGCTCATTCCGCCCGCCTACTACATGCTCTACTACCGCCACCGCCTGTACTACCGCCACCGGCGCGAGCGCTCGCTGCTGGACAGCATCGAGATGGCCGACGACGAGCTGCACCGTACCGACCTGGAACTGAGCAAGCTGCACGTGGCCAATGCCGTGCTCGACAACTGCCTCTCGGCACTGAAGCACGAAACCATGTACTACCCCAGCCGCATACGCCAGCTGGCCGACGCACCCGAGGGCGTCGACACAGGACAGCTGGCCGAGGTGACGCGCTACTATCGCGACCTGTACGGCATGCTCAGCGAGCAGGCCAACCGTCAGGTAGAACAGGTCATGCTGCACGTAGGCCACCTCGAGCTCTTCGGCCAGCCCGTGCTGGGCGACGAGCACCTGCTGCGCTACCTCTTCCAGCTGCTCGGACCTGCCGCCGTCGAGGCCCGGGCCAAGGACCACGGCTACGTAGAGTTCAGCGTAGCGGCGCGCCCCAAGACCACCTTCGACTACCTGCTGTGCCGCCAGATAGTGCGCGACCACGGCGAAGCCACCCACCGCCGTGCCTGCGGCATCGCGGTAGAAAAGACAAAGACAACACTCATACTACCAAGATACAATGGACAAGTTTAAGCTGATTATCGTAGAGGACGTGCCCCTCGAACTGAAAGGCACGGAAGGCATCGTGCGCAACGAAATTCCTGAAGCCGACGTGATAGGTACCGCCGACGACGAGGTGAGCTACTGGCGACTCATCAAGCAGCAGCAGCCCGACCTCGTGCTGCTGGACCTCGGCCTGGGCGGCTCGACCACGGTAGGCGTCGAGATATGCCGGCAGACGAAGGAGATGTACCCCCAGGTGCGCATACTTATCTTCACGGGCGAGATACTGAACGAGAAGCTTTGGGTCGACGTCCTGGACGCCGGCGCCGACGGCATCATCCTGAAAAGCGGCGAACTGCTGACGCGCCGCGACGTGGTGGCCGTCATGGAGGGCAAGCAGCTCGTCTTCAACGAACCCATACTGCAGAAAATAGTAGACCGCTTCAAGCACGCCGTCTCGGCACAGCTGATGCGGCAAGAGGCCCTCATCGACTACGAGATTGACGAGTACGACGAGCGCTTCCTTCGCCATCTGGCTCTGGGCTACACCAAGGAGCAGATTACCAGTCTGCGCGGCATGCCCTTCGGCGTGAAGAGTCTGGAGAAACGCCAGATGGAACTCGTTCGCAAGCTGTTCCCGGCCGGCGAGAGCGTCAATGCCACCCGCCTCGTGGTGCGGGCACTGGAACTGCGCATACTCGACATCGACAACCTTATGCCCGACCCGGAATGAAACGACTCCTGCCGCACCTCGCCCTGACCCTTGTCGTGGCCCTGCTGATGCTCGGGCTGCTGTCGTGGCTGTGCAGTGCCGCCTTCCCCGACAGCGGACTGCACTCGCTGCTCTCCGGCGAGGGCATACGCTGGTTCCTGGGCCGGCTGGCGTCGCTCATGGCCACCCCCGTGCTGGTATGGATACTGCTGCTGGCTGCCGCCTGGGGAGCCATGCAGCACAGCGGCATGCTGCACACCGACGCCACCTACCGCCGACGCAGGGCCCGCATCATCATGCTCAGCTACCTGGCGCTCTTCGTCATCCTCGTGGCTCTGCTGGCACTCATGCCTCACGCCGTACTGCTGTCGGCCACAGGCACCCTCTGGCCCTCGCCGTTCTCGGCCAGCCTCGTGCCCGTAATGGCCTTCGCGCTGCTCTCGGCGGCAGTGCTCTACGGCATCGTGGCAGGCACCTTCGCGTCGCTGGCCGACGTCTACCACGCACTGCTCGACGGTCTGCGACTGTCGGCACCCCTGCTGTTGTTCTACATCCTGCTGGCACAACTCTTCTTCTCGCTCTGCTTCGTATTCGCCTGAAGCATCCGCGTCACATTTTTTTTGCGTTTTCCGCGCGTTCAGCTCCCGTCTTGCGTCGTTCTATCCTCGTTCTATCCTCGTTCTATCCTCGTTGATTTTTACGAATGTGGAACGAATATGGATAAAACGAAAAAAATCGGCAGAGGCGTGCCGTGCGGGACGTCAGACCTGGAAACGGACGTATGTACGGTCGTCGAAAGAGTTGTTGTCGGGGTGGAAGGCTTTGGTGGCCTGGAAGTCGGGGCCAATGTTCAGCGGGTCGTTGAGCCGTTGCTGCTGCAGCCGCGCTTCGCTCTCATCGAGGGTGGGCATGAGGAAGGGGTAGCCGTCGGTGGCGAGCACCAGTTCCCAGGGTTGAAAGTCGAGGGTGATGACGCGCACGTGGGCCTTCGGAATGGGGAATCCGTCTACTACGCTGTACGCAATGTTTTGCTGTTGCATGGTTTCCAGCATGTGCGGTATGATGACGGGGCGGGCCGTGTCGTCGCGCAGCAGCTGGTCGACGGTCTTGCCCTGGGCCAGCTGGCGGCGCACCTCGTCGGCGCGCATGGCGGCCAGCTGGGCTTCGGCGGGCTTGGGGTTGTCGTAATAGGTGTGCTGGGAGTGGGGGTCGTGGGCGTCGTGGGGGGCGTGGACAGTGTGGGTGTGGGCGTCGTGGGTGTTTAGTGGGGTGGCCAGGCACTGGCAGTCGCCTACGAGCCACAGTTGGCGGCACAGGCGGCTGTAGACGGCCACGGAGGCAGTCAGACGGTCTTCGGGGTGCTGGGCCAGGCGGGGCAGCATGGATTTCTTGTAGTGCCGGCGCACGGCGGCGGTGACGCCGCGCAGGAAGTGGTCGCACGTGGTGTCTTTGGGCATGCGGCTTAAGTAGCGGCTGATGATGTGCATGGCCTGGCGGCCGTTGGAGCGCAGCAGGGAGTGGCGGTAGTCGGTCTTCGAGGTGGAGCCGTCGATGACGGCTATGAAGTCAGGGGTGACGACGAGGCCGTCTTCGCTTTTCTTTCGGGGGCTCTTGGGCACGAGGGCTTGTTCGATGATTTTCATTTTTGTACCAGAAAAAGTATTGACGCTGGGCCTGCTTTTCTTCGGGTGTCTTGGCGGTCTTGACGGGCTCGAGGGTGTAGGGGTCGTAGCCGGTGTAGAACATTTCGGTGGACACGGTCATGGGCGTGGGGGTGAAGTCCTGCACCTGTTCGAGCTTGTAGCCCATCTTGCGGGTGAGCTGGGCCAGCTGGGCCATGTCGGCTTCGGTGCAGCCGGGGTGGCTGGAGATGAAGTAGGGTATGAGTTGCTGGTTGAGGCCTTCTTCGCGGCAGATGCGGTCAAAGAGGCGCTTGAAGTCGTAGAACTGCTGGAAGGAGGGCTTGCGCATGAGGTGGAGCACGTGGTCGCTTGTATGCTCGGGGGCTACCTTCAGACGGCCGCTGACATGGCGGGTGATGAGTTCGCGGGCGTATTCCTGGGCGGCGCGGTTGGCGGCCTCGTCCTTGCTGTGGTAGAGCACGAGGTCGTAGCGCACGCCGGAGCCTATGAAGCTCTTCTTGACGCCGGGCAGGGCGTCGACGGCCCGATAGAGGTCGAGCAGGCGCGAGTGGTCGGTGTCCAGGTTGGGGCATATCTGGGGGTGTATGCAGCTGGGGCGCTTGCAGTGTTCGCAGGCCTTGTGGTTGCGACCGTGCATGCCGTACATGTTGGCCGAGGGACCGCCGAGGTCGCTGAGATAGCCCTTGAAGTCGTTCATCTGGGTGACCTGACGGACCTCGCGCAGGATGCTTTCCTTGGAGCGACAGGTAATGAACTTGCCCTGGTGGGCGGAGATGGTGCAGAAGGCGCAGCCGCCGAAGCAGCCGCGGTGGATGTTGACGCTGTGGCGTATCATCTCGTAGGCGGGAATGCGCTTGCCCTTATATTTTATATGAGGTACGCGCGTGTAGGGCAGGTCGTACGAGGCGTCCAGCTCCTGGGTGGTCATGGGGGGGTAGGGCGGATTGACGACGGCCCACTGGTGGCCCACTTGCTGTACGAGGCGTTGGGCGTGGAGCATGTTGGACTGCTCTTCGATGTGGCGGAAGTTCTGGGCCTGCGAGCGCTTGTCGCGAAGGCACTGCTCGTGGCTGTGCAGCACGATGTCGCCTTCGGCCGGGGCGTATCGGGGGGCGAGATAGACCGTCTGTGGGATGTCGGTGGGCACGCTGAGGGGGCTGTGGCCGTCGGACGATGCACCGGCTGCGGCCTGGTCGAGGCGTCGGGCCAACTCGACGATGGGCTTTTCGCCCATGCCGTAGACGATGATGTCGGCGGGAGCATCGCAGAGGATGCACGGGCGCAGACGGTCTTGCCAGTAGTCGTAGTGGGTGAGTCGGCGCAGCGAGGCTTCGATGCCGCCCAGCACGATGGGCGTGTCGGGAAAGAGCTGGCGCAGGATGCGTGAGTAGACGATGGTGGGGTACTCCGGTCGCAGGTCGTGACGGCCGTCGGGACTGTAGGCGTCCTCGGAGCGCAGACGGCGTGCGGCGGTGTACTTGTTGACCATAGAGTCCATGCATCCCGGCGCGATGCCGAAGAAGAGGCGCGGCCGGCCGAGCTTGCGGAAGTCGCGGTAGTCGCCGTGCCAGTCGGGCTGGGGCACGATGGCCACGCGGTAGCCGGCCGCCTCGAGGGTACGGCCTATGACGGCCGCCCCGAAGGAGGGGTGGTCTACATAGGCGTCGGCAGAGAAGAGGATGACGTCGGCGCAGTCCCAGCCGCGCAGCTCAAGCTCTTTCTTGGTAGTGGGCAGAAAGTCGGTGAGCTGGTATTCCATTTAGTTGAAGGGCGTGCCCTGGAAGGCACGGGTGGTCATGCCGAGGTTGGCGTTGCCGCGGTTCTTCCAGTTGATGAACAGGATGACGAGCTGCTGCAGTCCGTAAGCCTTCATATTTGGGTGGTAGACCACGTCGAGACAGAGGTCGAGCAGCTGCTTGTCCTTGCCGGCGTCAGACTCGAGCATGGAGCGGATGTTTAACTTCAGTTTGTTGAGTACTTCCTCGTCGACGTATCCGTTGGAGTCGATGAGGTCGCGGAGCAGCTGGTAGCGATCGATGGTCTGAAGGTGTTCGTCACTGATGTCAATGCTGCGTGTACCGCTGGAGTTGGTTTGAATTTTGTACATAATGGTTTGAATGTTAGTTATTGTATAAGGTAATTGAGTATGCCTTGCATGATGGCGCCCCGCTTTTGCGGCGTCTTGATGCACTCAAAGGGGAAGCCCATGACGAAGAGATGGCCGTCGGAGCCTTTGTAGGCAGTGGCTGCACCGTAGCCGTCGGCATACTGTAGCGCAGTGATGGCGGGCTGTATGGGCTGCAGGATGTCGGTGGCGGTGGCGGCATAGTGCTCTTCGCTGAGGTTCTTGTAATAGTAAAGTGTGGTACCCATGCCGTTGACCAGGTTGGTGGGTGCCTGGCTGCGACCGCCGTACTGGCAGTGCAGCACCTGGCGCAGGAACTGTTGCTCCTGGTCGGTAGGCATGTCGCTGGCCACGTAGGCTCCGCTCACCAGCAGGCGACCGCCCACCAGCAGGTAGCCGCGCAGCAGCTGCTGAAGGGTGGGGGTGAAGGTCTTGAAGGGCTTGAGGCTGTGGCCGTCGTTGCGCTCCAGACCCAGCAGCAGGTCGACGACGTCGTAGTCAGTAAG